>OKTL01000038.1_pt1 | contig 84983 bp, 80 predicted proteins | sample 1606211 | NCBI WGS metagenome assembly OKTL01 (sample SAMEA3879538, study PRJEB24766) | human gut metagenome | biome: human-associated habitat; feature: feces | place: USA | collected 1985/1987 | reverse complement strand
ATCGGTTTGCGGGCAGGCGTCCGGCGTAATTCTTGCGGCATCCGGCGTTCAAGCCACTGGCGCATCTCCGCCAGTTTGGGATAAACGAGAGCCTGTTCAAGCATTTGCCACGTTTGCGGAATATACTGCAGATAACGTTCTTTTTGGTTTACCATGCTTAAAGTGGTAAAACGTCCCAAAACCCGCAGATGACGATACATTGACAAAAAGGCATAAGAATCTTCAAAATCCTGGCGGTTGACATTTTCGAGTGTGGCAAAAAAAGAATCTTTAACCGCAGCAATGACTTGCGGTGAAGCGGTACGGCGATCGGCAGCCAGCAGACTGACGATATCGTAAGTCAGCGGTCCCCACATTGCATCCTGAAAGTCGATAACGGCGCAATCGGCATGACCGGGTGGCAACATGATGTTGTCAATATGATAATCCCACAGAACCAAACGCTGCGGAACACGAAAAGCCATTTCGGACAGACGTTCGAAAATCTCGAGAAATTCTTTTTCGGCATCATCGGGCAGCGGAAAACCGGCAGCCATCGGAAAGTACCATTGGGTAAACAGGCGGACGTCGTCGATGATGCGACGGCGCGATAACTCACCGGCACATTGCGGCCTTTCGCGTATGGCGGCGATTTTAGAAATCGCTTCTCCCGCCTTTTGGTAAAGCGTCATTTCATTGTCGGCGGTGAGCGTTTTGGTAATTGTGAGGTCGCCGAGATCCTCCAGCAACAGAAATCCGTTGTCAAAATCTTTGGCCATAACTGTAGGAACATATACGCCGCGGCGGCGCAGAAAGTCGGAAAGTTCGACAAACTCGCGGGTTCGGCAGCGGCAGCCTTCGTCGTCCATCACAACGGCGGTGGTGCCCCCGGCAAAAAAAGCCCGGTAATATTTACGGCTGGAAGCGTCGGCTGTTAACGGCCGAATCTCAAAATCGGCAGCGGAATGTTTACGGATAAAGTCTTGCATTTTTGCGGTACGGTCGAGATTTTCCATTGACCACAACTCCTGAAATGTTATTATTTGCCTAAAGCCGAGCATAAGCGCGAAGCTTTAAAATATCCTTAAAAGCAAGGAGGGAACATGAAGCACAAATACGCAGTATTTGATTGGGATGGAACGCTGGCAGACACTTACCCGGTGATTTCGGCGGCATATGATTATACCTTTGATAAAATGGGACTGCTTAGGATTCCGTACGATGAAGTTAAAAGAATTACCAGTACCCTGCAAAATAAAGATACTTTAGGATACATTTTTAAAGAACGTCGGAATGAAGCGGCTGCTTATTTTTACGAATATATCGAAAAGTATCATACCGATCGTCTGGCTGCGATGCCGGGTGCGGCCGAGCTGCTGGAATACTGCCGCCGGGCCGGGATGGAGATTTATCTGATTACCAATAAAAAGACTCGTTTTATTCACGAAGAAATAGAAAAGCTGGGTTTTGGCGCTTATTTTAAAAAAGTGGTGGCGGCCGGAGAATATGAGCAGGACAAGCCTCATCCGGCAGCCTGCCATGCCGTTTTTGACCATTGTGTGCCGCCGGCGCAGCAAATTGTCGTCATCGGCGACGGTGAAGCCGATGTTAAAACGGCGGCTTGTTATGATGATGACAACAATAAAGCGGCCGTGGTTATTTATGATCCGAATCACAAATACGGCGGCGCGCTGCCGACTCTTAAGGTTGACAGTTTGGCAGAGGTTATTGATTTTCTTGAGAAAAACTAAATAATTTGAAATATGGCTTCCGGTTAAACGGCAGAGGCTTATGGGGAGAAAAACAAAATGCAAAACAAAAATCAGGTGGTTATTTACGGACGGCATGCCGTTTGTGCAGCGCTGAACAATCAGCAGCGTAAAATCGTGCGGGTGATGTGTCTGAAAGAGAATGCCGCCGAGCTTAAAGGGCTGCTGTCCGATAACAAAATCGTGATCGTCGAACGCCGCGAGTTGGAAAAACTGCTGCCCCGAGACGCCGTTCATCAGGGAATGGCGGCGATTGCCGAAATGCTGCCGGGAATTTCTTTGGAAGAATTGTGTGAACAGGCGCGTGTGAACGAAAGCGCCTGCGTTCTGCTTCTGGATCAGGTAACCGATCCGCAAAACATCGGTGCCATTATCCGTTCCTGTGCGGCTTTTAACGTGTTGGCACTGGTGGTACAGGATAAAAATTCACCGCAGGAAAGCGGGGCGCTGCTTAAAGCGGCTGCCGGAACTTTTGAATTGGTGCCGGTCTGCCGGGTTACCAACCTTTCGCGGGCAATTGACAAGTTGAAAAAAGAAGGTTTTTGGGCAGTCGGAATGGACGGTTATGCCACCGCTGACGTCAGCACATTGCCCAAGGACGGAAAATTGGCGGTGGTTATGGGCAGCGAAGGGGCCGGCATGCGTCGCCTGGTTGAAGAATCGTGCGATATGACGGTGCGGCTGCCGATCAATCCGCAGGTGGAAAGCCTTAACGTGTCGACCGCGGCGGCGGTGGTTTTGTATGAAATTAACCGAAAATAGGAGAGCCTGATGGCGGCAAATATCGAAGTTTGCGATTTGAGCAAAAATTATGACGCCATCCGGGCAGTCGATAACATCAGTTTTAAGGCTTCGGAGGGCGAAGTGATCGCCCTTTTGGGACCGAACGGTGCCGGCAAATCGACGTTGATGAATATGATTGCCGGATATCTGGCGCCGAGCCGCGGCAATATTTTTATCCGCGGTCGCAATATTCGCGATTTTCCGCTGGCGGTGAAAAATGATATCGGTTTTTTGCCCGAAGGGTCTCCGCTCTATTCCGATCTGACGGTTCACGAGTTTCTTGAATATATGGCAGGTTTGCGGCTGTTGGATAAAACGGCGGTGAATGAGGCGATAAAGACTGCCAAGATAGAAAATGTGGCGACACAAAAAATCGAAACCCTGTCCAAAGGCTATCAGCGCCGGGTCGGCTTTGCCCAAAGCATCCTTTCCGATCCGCCGATTTTGTTGTTGGATGAGCCGACCGACGGGTTGGATCCTAACCAGAAACATCATATTCGCGATTTGATTGCCCGGATGGGACGTCAAAAGACGATCATGATTTCGACACATCTTCTGGAAGAAGCCGAAACGATATGCAATCGGGTTATTCTGATCAGCGCCGGTCGGGTTGTTGCCGACGGTACGCCGGCAGAAATCATTGTCAAAAGCGGAAAGAAAAGTCTGGAAGAAGCTTTTCGGCAGTTAACCATTACTGAAGACGAGGTGTAAATGAAAAAATTGTGGGTCGTGACCAAAAACGAATTGCGGCGCTATTTTATTTCACCGTTGGCTTATGTGTATTTGATCGCTTTTTTGCTGTTGAACGGTTCGTTTGCGGTTTATTTCGGTCATTTTATCGACCGCGGAACTGCCGATCTCGGCTCTATGTTTGCTTTTCAGCCCTGGCTCTATCTGTTGTTTATTCCCGGTATTTCGATGCGGTTGTGGGCGGAAGAATTTCGAAGTAAGACGGTGGTACAATTGCTAACAATGCCGGTTTCGGTTTCGACCCTGGTATGGGGAAAGTTTTTGGCTTCGTGGATTTTTGCGGGTGTTGCTCTGATTTTGACTTTTCCGTTTTGGCTGACGGTCAATTATCTCGGCAACCCTGACAACGGCGTTATCGCCCTTGGTTATGTCGGCAGTTGGGTGTTGGCGGGATGCATGCTGGCGATTTCGCAAACGATGTCGGCTCTGACGCGTAATCAGGTGATTGCGTTGGTGTTAGCGGTCATTGTTAATTTTTTGTTTTTTTTGAGCGGAGTCGAGTATGTTCTGGGCTTTTTCCGTCTGTTTGCGCCGACGACGGTGGTGGATATGGTCGCTTCTTTCAGCTTTCTGATTCATTTCGGCTCGATGACCGGCGGGCTGCTGGAACTGAGAGATATTGTCTTTTTCGCTTCGGTAATTATGTTATTTAACGTCACCACTATCCTGGTGGTCAGTTTTCGCACGTCGGGAACTTCGCGCTGGCTCAAATCGACTCAGGCCGGTTATTACATGTTGTTCTTTTTGCTGTTGCTGAGCGCTTTTGCGGGCTTGAACATGACGGCCAACCATTTTTTGCAAACCCGCCGCTATGATTTCAGCGAAGAAAAGCTCTATACCCTGACACCGTCGTCGCGGCAGGTGTTGGACAATCTTCCCGAACCGGTTTTGGCAAAGCTTTATTATTCGCCGTTGTTGGGGCAACGTAACCCGGAAATGCGATTGATGTTTGACCGCGTGCGGCTGTTGCTGGAACAGTTTTCAAAGTTGGCGCCGCAAAAGTTCAGTTACAAAATCTATAATCCGCAGCCGCTAGATGACGCGGAAGACGAAGCAATTGCCGCCGGTATGCAGCCGCTGCCGCTGGTTGATGCCAACCAAAACGGTTTTTTCGGGCTGATATTAAGCGACAGCGCCGACCGTCATGAAAAAATACCGTTTTTTGCGTTGGAGCGCTATCCCTATTTGGAGCAGGATTTAGTCGAGGCGGTCTATCGGTTGTATCATCATAAGAAAGTGTTGGGCCTGATCGGCAGCCTTCCGGTTTTTGACACGCCGTTCGAAGGCGGATATGTGTCGCCGCGCTGGAATATCATGACAGAAATCGAAAAACTTTATGATGTCAAAGTCGTTAATAAAGCGGAGGATTTGAGTCAGATTGACGTCTTGATGATTATTCATCCGCTGCGACTGACCGATGAAATCGTTTCCGGAATTAAGCATTATTCCGAACTGGGCGGCAAGACGTTGCTGCTGTTGGATACGGCGGCGGAAGCGTCGCGGATTTTTTCACCTGACAATATTGAGTTTTATCCGTCCAACCTCAACGGTCTGGACAAATTCTGGGGCTTTCGTTTTTATAACGAACTGGTGGTGGCCGATCTTGACAATTCGATTACGGTCGACGCCACCAAGAACTATTCGACTAACCCAGTGTTTACTCAGGACGTGGTACAGTTTGTGGTGCCGGCGACCGCAATGAATCCCGATTTTGCTGCCACCCGCAATTTGCAGGGAATTTTGTTTGCTTCGGCATCGGCGTTGGTTCCGGAAGGCAATCGCAGTCTGTTTGTGCCACTGATCAAAGCCGATGAAAATTCCGGGGTTTTAAGTTCCGGCGTGGTGTATGAAGGCAAAAATCCGGCCGACCTGCTGGGACTGTTCAAACCGGACGGCAAGTTAAAGTTTTTGGCGGCGCTACTGGTGGAAAAGAATCAGCGGAATCCGTTTGAAGTGATTGTGGTTGCGGATACCGATTTTATTTATGATACGTTCTGGAGCAGCAGCCGCACTATTTTGGAAAACAATTATTTCATTCCGTTGTATGACAATGCCAACTTTGTGCTTAATGCGCTGGATTATTTGTCCGGTGATGACGTTTTGGTCGATCTGCGCGGCCGTACCCGCAAAATTCGCCGTTTTGAGGGGCTTGAAAAGTTGCGTAAAGATAATTTGCGCGTTTTTCGAACCCGGGAAAACGAAATTTTCAAACAAATAGAACGGACTAAAACCGCATTGCAGGAAGTTTTTGTAAAAAGAGAATTTGAAGGGCGCGACAGCTTTTCGCCCGATGAACTGGCCGTCATTGCTGGAACCCGGCAGAAACTAGACGATCTGCGCCGGGAACTGGCAGAAATTCGAACCGGTATGCACCGTAATATCGAACAAACCGCTCTGGTGATCAAATTTGTGAACATCTATCTGGTGTCACTGTTGATTGCAGCAGCGTTAGGCCTGGCCGGATTGAGGAATTTCTGGCGCCGGCGCCGCATCGGTACGAATCTTTTTCAGATTTCGTTTAATCGTGAATTCAAGGTGGCCGGTACAATATCGCTGTTGTTGTTGGCGGCAGGAATAACTTCGTTTTGGTTAAGCAACCGTAATGCGGTAGATCTGTATGAAAACCGGCCGGTATTTGAAGATTTGGCGGCAGAGCTTAACCGGGTGGAGAAAATTTCACTGACATCAGCTGCCGGAAGTTTGCATTTTTATAAAGAAAACAATATTTGGAAACTGGAAGGCTATCCTTGCTTGCCGGTTTATCAGGAACGAATACGGCGTTTTCTCGCTTCGTTGGCGGCAGCGGTGTATTATGAAAAGAAATCGGACAAAGCCGAATATTTGTCGCGTTTCGGTCTGGCGCCGGCAGCAGCCAAATATTCTCCGGCGACGGAAGTGTTGTTGGAGGGAGAAAACGGCAAAAAACTTGCGGATTTTTCAATCGGCAAATATGACATTGACATCGGTCGCGGCGCCCGGGCTGCTTATATACGTTTTGCCGACAAGTTTCAGGTATGGATGGTGAAAGCGGATTTGATCGATTTGTCGACGGCGGCCAACGATTGGACTTACAGCAGTTTGTGGAATCTGCGTTTCGGCCGCCTGAGCGGTTTTAACGGCAGCAACAATCTCAATCGTACGACCGAATTGGTCAAAACGCTGCTGAACACCGCATTTGTCGATTCCGCCGAAGGTGAGGCTGAGGGGGAGAAAGTGTTGTCGCTGAGGCTTGACGTCGAAAATGCGGTGCAGACAGAGATTGACATTTGGCAAAATGAGGGGCATATCTATGCCGATTATATTTTTGATTCGGCAGGCGAGAAGGGATATCTCGGCTTTTTTGCCGAAACGGCGGCCAAATGCCGTTATGAGATCAGTAAGGATAATTTAAAGAAGATAGAAGATGTCGTTGTTACCGTCCGATAACCTCCAAACCGCACGCCTGAAGAAAATTGCGACCACAGCCAGCGTTTCTCTGGCGGTTTCGCTTACCGTTATAAAATTTGCGGCTTCCCTCTATACCGGGTCGCTGGCAATTCTGTCGTCGATGGTAGACAGCCTGTCCGATATCTTTTCGTCGCTGATTACTTTTGTGGCGGTTCGTTTCTCTTCGCAGCCGGCCAGTTCCGGTCATCGTTACGGTTACGGCAAAGCCGAGGCGCTGAGCGCTCTGATTCAATCGGCTTTTATTGCCGGATCGGGCGTGTTTGTCATTTATGAAGGGATTCACCGTTTGGTTTCGCCGCGTCCGGTGGAGGACAGCGGGTTTGGAATTTTCATCATGCTGGTGAGCATGGCGGCAACTTTCGGCCTGATTGTCTTTCAGAAATATGTGATCCGAAAAACCAACTCGCTGGCGGTAGCGGCAGACAGTATGCATTATATGGTTGATATGGCAACCAACCTGTCGATCGTGATCAGTTTGGTGATGGTCAAGGTTTTTGACGTTTACTGGTTTGACACCCTGGCTGCATTGTTCGTTTCGGTTTATCTGCTGTTTAACGCCTATAAAATTGCCTGTGACGCGATTTCGCTGCTAATGGATCGGGAATTGTCGGAAGAAGTGCGGCAGTCGGTGATTACGTTGGTTAACAACTGTGGTTTTTGCCGCGGCATTCATGACCTGCGCACCCGGGATCTGGGCGGCATTTACATGTTTGAGTTTCATCTTGAACTGGAAGGTACCCTGTCTTTATATCAGGCCCATGAACTGACGGATATTGTAGAACGCGAAGTTAAGGAAAAGTTCCCCAACTCACAGGTAATTATTCACCAGGATCCGGCCGGTGTCGATGAAGAACGGTTGGATAATCTGTTGGTTCCCTGATTTAAAAAGCGATGTCCGCTTCATAGGCATACACAATTTCGGTATCTTCTTCATTTTCACTGCGGCTTAATTCGCAAACCATCAGAGTGTCGGCATCCTGCAGACTGTCAAAGACTTCGTCGGGAAGACGGTCGATCATTATGCTGTCTTGGTCGTTGCGGTGCAATACCGCCGAGAGGTCTTCGGCATTGATTTCAAAAGTCGCTTCTTTAGGTTCGCTGTCGCCGGCATACAGCAGCAGCATAACTTCGTCTTCTTCGTTAACGATAAAATCAAATGTGTTGTCCATGGGAGAATCTTTCCGAAAAATAAATTAATTATGGAAATTATTGTAAGAGCAATAATTATATTTACAAGAGTAATGTTGATAGTTGTGTGAATTTTGATGAATTTTTGTTTGGGCTGACATATAGTCGTTGTTATGAACATGATCATTGACAAAATTATCAATTTATTGAAGTGGCCGGTTGCGGTATGGGCGCTGTGGTCGGTTCCGGCTTTTTTTCAGTCGTTGGAATATTTTGATTTCAAGACTCTGAAATTTGTGGCGCTGTTTGGTGGTTTTTTCATGTTTTTTGTGGCACGTACATCGATGGATGCTTCGGTGCGCACTTCAATGCAAATCATTGCCCACGAGCTGACGCACAGTTTTTTTGCCTTGTTAACGTTCCACAAAGTCAAACATATTCGGGTTGCCGATGATAATTCGGGCGGTTCGATGGGCTTTGAAGGCGAAGGAAACTGGCTGATTATCATCGCACCTTATTTTTTCCCGCTGTTTTGCTTTTTGTTTATGATCGGGGTGGGTTTTTATATGAAACTGGCGCCGTTAAACTGGGTGGTTAGTGCGGTATTTGGTTATTTTATCGGTTATCATGTCGATACGGTGGCGTCGCAAATTCATGAAAAACAAACCGACCTGCCGAAAGTCTCCTATCTGTTTTGTGCCCTGTTTCTGCCCGGTGCCAATTTGTGGATCATCGGCAGCATGATGGCGTTTAACAGTTCGGGATGGAACAGCTTTTTCAAATATCAGGAGTTGATTGCGCATTTAAATGCACAAAATCTGCGCCATATTGTTGGTTTAGCTTTTAATATATAGAGTCGGCTTTCCGGCATCGACGGCAACCCGAGCGCCGATCGGCACCGTTTTGCGGGCGCGAACGTGGCCAAACGGAAAGTTTTTAATTATCGGGATTTTGACGGTAGCTGCAAATTCGTCAATGATCTGATTAAGGTCCTTATCATCGGGATGATTGAGATATACGTCGCTGAATTGTCCGAAAATGATTGCCTGTACGCCGGTAAAACCGGGTTGTTGGCGCAATTGCAGCAACATCCGTTCAAAACGGTAGCTTTTATCGTCGACATCTTCCAATAACAAAATTGTATTGTTGAGGTCGGGATAAAAAGGTGTTCCGGCCAAAAGCTGCAAAACACACAGGTTGGTGCCGATCAGTCTGCCTTCGGCATATCCGGGATTAACGGTAATGCCGCCGGTAATTTCGTCAACCGTGTTGTCGAGAATCTGAAGCAAACTTTGTGCGGTATAAGGGTGTATATTTCCGCCGGCAAAATCATATTTTAACAAAATACCGGCATAGCTGATGTTGCCGGTTTGTGTAAAAATTCCGGCCTGAAGGGCGGTGATATCGCTGAAACCGATCAGCGGTTTGGGATTTTTACGGATGATCTCATAGTCAAGAAGCGGTAAAATGTATTGTGCGCCATAGCCGCCACAAGTAGCAAAAATGGCTTTTGTCTCCGGATCCTTGAAAAAATGCATCAAATCTTCGGCACGTTGTTCGGGGGTGCCGGCCATATGATTGAAGCTGTCATAAACATATTTACCCAGACTGACCCGGTACCCGCAGCTCTCCAGCCAGCGCAGGCCGTCACGAATTTGTGCGGGCGAATCGAGCGCGCAGGACGGAGAGACAATGCCGACTTTAGAGCCGCGGGGAACCGGGAAAAGCATTTTATAACTCCTGAAGCAACTGCCGGCTGAAATCGGGCAGCGAGTTGTCGCGGGCTCCCATGATAACGATACAGTCGCCATCACGGGCATTTTCCAAAATAAACCGATGAACGTTTTCGCGGTTTTCAAGGAAATAAGCGTTTTTTAAGCCGTTGGCTTTGGCGGCGCGGATAATGTTGTCGGCGGTGATATCCGGATCAGTTTTTTTATCGAGCATATAAACTTCGGGCATAATGAAAATATCTTCATCATCCAGTATATCGGCAACGGCAGCAGCCACTTCGTCGCCGGTATTGAAGGCGGAAAACGGGCTGTGTGACTGATACATTACAATCAGACGGCGCGGATATTCCTTAAGAGCGGAAAGCGAAGAAGCTATTTTGCTCGGATTATGGGCAAAGTCGTCAATCAGGGTAATGTTATGCGAGGTGGTGCCGACAATTTCCAAACGGCGTTTGATACCGGAAAAGCCTTCCAGCGTTTCGGCAGCCTGCAGCGGATCAATGCCGGCCTGCGTACAAACGGCAATTGCCGCCATGGCGTTGGAAACATTAAAGGCGCCGAACAAATTGAGGCGGAAAATGCGACCGCGGAACCTGTATTGAGTTCCTTCCGGCATGCTTTGAATGCCATCGGCAAAGAAGTCGGCAGACGAATCCTGAACCGAAAAAGTGACGGTTTTGCGATCGTGTTTCAGGTTGCGGGTCAGTTCGCAGTCGGCATTGATGACCAATACGTCTTTGGTGTGGGCAGCGAAAGCGGTAAAATAGCTGATCAGGTTTTCCATGGAAGTGTGGTCATGGGAAATGTTGTTAATCAGGGCAACATTGGGATGATATTTGCAAATTGAGCCATCGCTTTCATCAGCCTCAATAACACAGAATTTGTCTTGATTGTAAATGAAGTTGGGCAGACCTTTCAGCAGTTCATAATTGCGCAACATTCCGCCGTTGATCATGCAGGGTTTTTGGCCGAGCATATCAAGAATGTAGCCGATCATGGCGGTCGTGGTGGTTTTACCTGAGGTACCGCCGACGGCAATACCGAACGAATACTGATGGAACAGTTTCGAAAGCAGATCCGAACGTTTCTGAACCGGAATGTTAAGCGCGCGGGCGGCTTTGATATCGGGGTTGTTTTCGTCTAAAGCGGCGGAAACGTACACAACATCGGTGTCGGCGTCAATACCGGAACCGTCCTGAGGGAACAGCTTGATCCCCATATCTGACAACGCCTGACGATTCTTGCCGTCGTGTCCGGCATCAAAGCTGCGATCGCTGCCGCAGACCTCAAAACCTTTTAAACTCAGAATTTGAGCCAGCGGGCTCATACCGTTGCCGGAGATTCCACAAAAACAAACTTTAGTCATTTCAGTCTTTTTTCCTTCCTGTTTTTTCAGAGAGCGTTCAGAGTTTCTTCTTCACGTTCACGAAAGATTCTTAAATTGGTATAATCGATGATGATGTAGCTTTTGCCGTCGCCGTCCACGTTGACGGCCAGCGCCGCGCCGACATCCTGATCCTCGAAAGTTGCATATAAAACCGCCTGTCCGCTCTGTAATTCGGCCAAAAAGTCCGGACCGCCGATCGGTTGGGGAATTTTTTCTATTTCAATCTTATCTACTCCATACTCGTCTTTGACTTTTTTTTCAATAGTAGAGATTTTGGGTGTAAAGAATTCTTGGGCATTGCCGTATTTGCGTTCAAGCAATTTATAGTATTTGCGGTATAAAAACAATGCCTTTGATGCCGAAGCGTCGTCGTCGATCAAACGCCCGTAGCCATTAATGCGCCAAAGCGAATTGTTTTCGCCGAAACTGACGATAACCTGACGAAAGTCGGAAATCGGCTTCGGCAGTTTGGTAACGATAAAATCGTTGACGCTGTCTTTGCGTTCAATCCGTTCGAGATCAACGCCCAGCGCTTTGGTCTGGTTGTAGGTAGCGCCCCACGAGAGTCCGAACGGCGCTTCACCGTATTTGGTGGTGGTATCAATCGGTTTGCTGACCGCCGTGACCGGCTTGGGCTGGGTTGGAGAACGAAATTTGAGCGGTTGCCCCTCGATTTTGATGATTTTGGGTTTTTGTTGTAACAGAAGGCTGGCTTTTTCTTTAGCGGAAAGCGAACTTTCCTCCATCTTGATATCCTCGGAAATCAGGACATCTTCCAGGAATTTGCCGCCTTCAAGGGTTTCGGCTTTCAGAGAAGTTGCGGTAAAAAGAAGGCAGAGGGCTGTAAAAAATATCTTTTTCATCGAATTATTCCCGTTATAGGTCAAGAAAAAAATTGAACACCGTTCAGAATTGAATTATTATAATGCCAAATTGCAAACAATTTGTTAAGAAAAATATATGATGCAGAATTCAAAAGACAATATTCGCCAAAAACTGTTACAGACCGGACGTCGGCTGGCGGCCGAAAAAGGTGCGGCGTTTTTAACTGCCCGCAAGCTTTCCGAAGCTTCCGGCTGTTCGATTGGTACGATTTATAATCAATTTGCTTCCATGGACGATTTTATCGCCGAACAAAACGAACTGACGCTGGATGAGCTTTATGCTTATCTCAGCCAGCTGGGTGGCCAACCCCATGGCTATCGCAATATTAACCTTTATGCGGATTTTTTCCGGCAGTTTGTCGCTTCAAACCGGCAGTTGTGGTTTCTGTTTTATAACTTTCACCTTAATCTGAACGGTTACCGCCTGAGCATCGGCTATCGGCGGCGGCTGGTCAAGTTCGGATGTTTGTTACGACCGGATCTGACGGCAATGTTTCCGCGGATCGGTATCAAACGGTTAAAAACGTCGCAAAAAGTGCTGGAAACCGCGTTAACGGCCCTGAGCGCCCTCTCGGCGGCCAACGGTGGCAGCGATAACCGCAGCGCTTTGCTGCTCAATACTTATCTGGCCGGCATGATGATGCTCAACAAGGAGTAAAAAAATGGACTTTTTGGCTTTGCTTTACCAGCGTTGGATTTATTTTTCGACCGATCCCGAAGTGCTGGCTACTTTGTTTAACAACCGTTTTTTGCTGATTTTGTTGGTGATTGTGCTGTTGCGGATAAAATATACCACTTACAGCAGCATGTGGGCCAGTGCTTTGGTCAATATTCCAGGAACCGTTCTTCATGAAATGATGCATTATATTGTTGGGTTGGTTCTCAATGCCCATCCGTGCAATTTTACCGTTTTTCCGCGCAAGTCTCCCGACGGTTATTATGTGATGGGGAGCGTCGGCTTTCGCAACGTTACCTTTTATAATGCGATTCCGTCGGCAATGGCGCCGTTGTTGCTGCTGGTGATCGGTTTTTATATCAACCGCTATTATTTGCCGCTGATGCGTCCAACAATGCTGAATTATATTTTGTATGTGTTGATTCAGACCATCATTATCGAAAATGCGATGCCTTCAGGCGCGGACTTCAGGGTGGCGGGGATGTATCTCAAAGGAATTCTGCTGTATGGGGTTTTGCTGGTTGGCTTATTGATTTTGGTCTGACAATATTCGCAAATATTTGAAAATCGTTGAGAAGATTTATTTTTCGAGATTTTTGACAATTGCTTCGGTCACTTGTTTGGCGTCGCCGTAGAGCATAATGGTATTGTCGTTGTAAAACAGCGGATTGTCCACTCCGGAATAGCCCGCGGCCAGTGAACGTTTAACGAAAAAGACCGTTTTGGCACGTTCGACTTCCAGTACCGGCATGCCGTAGATGGGGGACGAAGGATCGGTTTTGGCCAACGGGTTGGTGATGTCGTTGGCACCGATCACATAAGCGACGTCGACATTTCCGAAATCACGGTTAATGTCGTCCATTTCATAAATTTCGTCATAAGGGACGTTGGCTTCGGCCAACAGAACGTTCATGTGCCCGGGCATGCGGCCTGCCACCGGGTGAATTGCAAAGCGCACCTCGGCATGATATTTTTGCCGCAAAATATCGGCCATCTCCTTCAAGGCATGCTGTGCATGGGCGGCAGCCATGCCGTAGCCGGGAACAATGATAATTTTTTCGGCATTTTCCATAATAAAAGCAGCGTCTTCGGGACTGCCGCTGCGGGCGGTGCGGTCTTCGTGGCCGGATGCTGTGCCGCGGGAAGAAGTCTGAGCGTTGCCGCCGGTCATGATCTGAAGAAGGGAGGAGTTCATTGCTTTGGTCATAACATAAGCCAGAATGGCGCCGCTGGCACCGACAATGGTGCCGGTAATGATCAGCAACGTTTGTCCGAGCGTGAAGCCTATTCCGGCTGCTGCCCAGCCGGAATAGGAATTGAGCACCGAAATAATGATCGGCATATCGGCGCCGCCTACCGGCAAAACAAGCAGGAATCCAAGCAGCAGGGCAATAACGGCCAGCGCCCAGAACAGCCATTCGGTATGCCAGAGCGAAAAAGCCGCTAACAAGGCAAAGGCAGCGGCGCCGAGCAGGACGTTGAGCGGGTGTTGCAGCGCAAAACGAAACGGTCGTCCGGGTAAAAGTCCCTGTAGTTTGGCAAAAGCGATCATTGAACCCGAAAAGGCCAGGGCACCGATCAGCAATCCTGCCGCCGAGCCGAAATAACGGGTGCCGCCGTCGGCGATTTCTCCGGCGGCAATAAACACGGCGGCCAGACCGCCGAGACCGTTAAAAGCGGCAATCATTTGCGGCAGTGCCGTCATCTTGACCTTTTGTCCGCTGATGACACCAATAACGCCGCCGATTGCCAACGCCGGAGCAATCAACAGCAGACGTTGCGGCGGAACCAGTGCCAAAGCCGTTACCACGGCAAGCGTCATCCCCGCAATTCCCAAACCGTTGCCGAGACGGGCGCTGCGGGGAGAACTGAGACCGCGAATCGCGAGAATAAAAAGAACTGCCGCCATCAGATAAATTAATCCGCTCATTACTTTTTCTCCCGGGTTTTGAACATTGACAACATCCGTGCCGAAACGGCGAATCCGCCGAAAATGTTAACGGAGGCCAAAACGATGGCGATCAGTCCGCAGGCTTCGGCCCACGGATTCTCGGCAAAACCGGCAACGGTAACCGCGCCAAGAACCACCACGCCCGAGACCGCGTTGGAAACGCTCATCAACGGCGAATACAGAGCCGGCGTTACGCCCCATACGACAAAATAGCCGATAAAAGCCGCCAATATAAAAATGGTTGTCAGATCAATCATAACTTACTCCCGTTTTTTGCCCTGATAATAAATACAGGTGCGGTTAAGTATTTCGTCATTGAAGTCGGGTGTGGCAGCAGGTACTGCAGTCGGCTGCAGCAGGCGGAAATAATTGTAAATGTTGTTGGCAAACAGAAAACTTGCGGTATGCGGAAGCAAAGCCGCCATCATTTTGTCGCCGGTGACGGTTGCGCCGTTGGCGGTAAGATAGGTTTCGGGGTAGCTCAGAGCTTCCACGTTACCGGAAATGTCAACCAGAATGCAGCCGCGACGGAGACTTTCGAGCTGTTTTTCGCGAATCAGAACCGGTGCGTTGGGTGGTGACCCTGCCGCGGTAATGATGATGTCAGATTCAAAAACGGCGGCTTCCAGATTTTCGGATGTTACAAAACGGGCACCGAGAGACTCGGCCTGTTCGCGGGTTTCGGGACGGATATCGGAAGCGGAGACAGCGGCACCGAGGCGTTTGGCGGTGGCAATCGCCTGCAGTCCGGCAACACCGATGCCGATCACCAACACTTTTGCCGGCGGTACTGATCCGGCGGCAGTTGTCATCATCGGCACGACACGGTTAAGCATATTAACAGCTTCCAACACCGCTTTGTAGCCGGCCAGATTATCTTGCGAAGACAATATATCCATGTTTTGCGCTCGTGAAATCCGCGGAATTTTTTCCAAGGCATACAGGCTGAGACGATGATTGAAAATCAGTTCGTCGTCTGCCTCAAGGCGGCGAAGATCGGCAATTACGGAGATACCGTCGGGCAGCCGTGCCAGTTCTTGGGAGGCCGGAGCCTGAATTTTAAATAGGAAAGCGGCGTCTTGTACGGTCTGTTCCGCCGTTGCGGTGATTTCGGCACCGGCCTGCCGATAATCGTCATCACTGAAACCGGCTGCTTTGCCGGCTTCTTTTTCGATTTTTACCCGGATTGCACCCTCGGTGAGTTTGCGGATGACGGTGGGCGTAACGGCAACCCGTTGTTCGTAATCAGTGATCTCTTTCAGAACAGCTATAATCATTTTATCTCCGTTTTAACGATTATGAAAGTTTATCTTGATATAATCATATTTAATTTTTTGAAAACGGAGATAAGTCAAAAATGTCGGTTTTGTGGAATTTATTTGCGACTTTCTTTAAAATCGGTCTCTTCACATTCGGCGGCGGTTATGCGATGATTCCGCTGCTGCAGGCGGAGTTGGTCGAAAAAAAGAAGTGGGTCAGCGATGAAGAAATCATGGACTATTATTCGATCGGTCAATGCACGCCGGGGATTATTGCGGTCAATGTTGCCACTTTTATCGGTTATAAAATGAAAAATATTTCCGGTGCGGTTGTAGCGACCGCCGGTATTGTAATGCCTTCGTTTTTGATCATTATCGGTTTGGCCAACATTTTGGCCCTTTATATGGAAAACCGTTATGTTGCCCATGCTTTTGCCGGCATCCGAATTGTGGTGATTGCCCTGATTTTTGATGTTATTTTAAGTATGCGCAAAAAAGGAATCGGCAGTTTGTTGCAGGGAACAATTTTTGTTTTGTCAATGCTGGGGCTTTTGTGGCTGGGTGCTTCGCCGGTGATGGTGGTTGCGGCGGCGGCGTTCATCGGTTTGACGGTAAGGGGCTGAGACAATGATTTTTTTGACTTTATTCGGCGAATTCTTCAAAATCGGCTTGTTTGCGTTGGGCGGCGGTTTGGTGACGGTTCCGTTCCTGTTTGATCTCAGCGCGGCATATCCGTGGTTTACTTCGGCGGAACTGGTGGACATGATTGCGGTGTCCGAATCTTCTCCCGGGCCGGTCGGCGTGAATATGGCGACCTATGCCGGTTTTAAGGCCGCCGGCATTGCCGGTGCGTTGACCGCCACTCTGGGGTTGGTTTTTCCGTCGGTGGTGATTATAATCATTATTGCCAAATTGTTGGACCGTTATCGCGAAACCAGCTTTTTTCAAAACCTGATGTACACGATTCGTCCGGCGGTTCTGGCGTTAATTCTGAACGCGGGGATTGAACTGGGGCGGTTATCTTTGCTTAACCTTGAGGCGGTGGCGATTTGCGCAATATTTTGGGGTGCAATTCATTTTTTCAAACTGCACCCCATTGCCTATATCATTATCGGCGGTATCTTAGGCTTGGCTCTCGGCTTATAAATCAAGAGCCTTACGATAAGTGTCAAGTAAGAATTCTTGTTCGTCGCGGTCGGCAGCGTTCATTTTGCGCAGTTTCAAAATCGAGCGCATGATCTTAACGTCAAAACCGGCTGATTTGGCTTCGGCAAAAACATCGCGGATATCGCCGGAAAGAGCTTTTTTCTCTTCTTCCAGGCGTTCGATGCGTTCAATCAGCGAACGCAGTCTGTCGGCAGCAATGCCTCCAACTTCTGTCATTTTTTATCTCCTGAAAACGGGTTTTTAATTGTAAGCGAGATTATCAAAACCTATATATTTTTACAAGCAAATAAATTTGTGTGAACAAAAAAATATTGTAGAAGTTTAAATTTTAGCGCCTATAATGCCGCTATTATATAAAATGTGAAAGAGGATAAAAAATGCCAAAAAAAACCTATACCCGTATTCTGGCCACCATCGGTCCGTCTTCCGCCGATGAAGAAACGATTTCCCGCCTGCTTGATGCCGGTGCCGACGCTTTTCGTTTTAATTTCAGTCATGGCACGCATCAGGAACATCAACAACGTTACGAAACCGTACGCCGTCTTTCCAAAGAAAAAGGATTGTTTACAACCGTGGTTGCCGATTTGCAGGGGCCGAAACTACGGGTAGGGGAGTTTGAAAACGGCGGAATCGTGTTGAAAGAAGGCGACCGTTTTGTGCTGGATATGCAGAATTTGCCCGGTAACCAGCAGCGGGTTACTTTGCCGCATAAGGAAATTTTTGCGGCAATCAAGCCCGGTGACGAGTTGTTGCTTAATGACGGCAATATTGTGTTGACAGTTGAATCGTGCAGCAGTGATCAGGCGGTGACGATAGTTAAGGTTGGAGGAGCCCTTTCGGGCCATAAAGGGGTTAATCTGCCCAACATCAAATTGCCGATTTCCGCGATTACCGAAAAAGACCGCGACGATTTGAATTTTGCTCTTGATATGGGCGCCGACTGGGTCTGTCTTTCTTTTGTGCAATCTGCCGAGGATGTTAAAGCAGCCCGCGAGTTGATCGGTGATCGGGCCCTGATTATTTCCAAGCTGGAAAAACCGAGTGCAATTGCCGAGCTGGAAGACATTATCCGGCTTTCGGACGGTATTATGGTGGCCCGCGGCGATCTCGGCGTCGAATGTCCGCTGCAGGCGGTGCCGGTGTTGCAGAAGAAAATTATCAATGCCTGCCGCAAATACGCGCGTCCGGTAATTGTTGCGACTCAAATGCTGGAATCGATGATTGAAAAGCCGACGCCAACCCGTGCCGAAGTTTCGGATGTGGCGACCGCTGTTTACGACGGTGCCGATGCTGTAATGCTTTCGGCTGAAACTGCTGCCGGTAAATATCCGGTCGAAGCGGTCAAAATGATGAGTAAGATCATTACTCAGGTCGAAGCTGATCCGTTGTTTTTCCAGTATATGAAAAGCATGCAGCCGGTATCGTGCTGCATGGGAGAGGCGGACGCCATCACGTTTGCTGCCAGCGAGATTTCCAAAGTGTTGACCAAAGTGGCCGCGGTGGTCACTTATACCAGTTCGGGCCGCACCACCTTTTTGGTTTCGCGCGAACGTCCGGATATTCCGATCATTGCGGTAACGCCTGATGTTAAGGTTGCACAGCAGCTGGGTTTGGTTTGGGGTGCCCGGCGTTTTATCAATGCGTCGACTTTCGGAAGTTTTAATCACTTTGAAGATGTAGCGATGTCGGTTGCGTTGGAAAGCGGTGCCGCACACCATGGCGACCATATTATCATTACGGGCGGTTTTCCGTTGGGAGTCAAAGGACGTACAAATATGCTGCATACGGTCTATATCGGCTGATTTGCGATGTGATGATAATGAAAACAAACGGGGGAAATTCCCCCGTTTGTTTGGTTTGGAGGTTATCATTCAACCTATATCTGTAAACGTTGCATTATAACGATCACTACAGGTGCATTTGACAGACTATAGGTTGAAGTATTGCCTTGTATTGGGATATTGGGAAGTGAAAAGTCTATAATACACCGGCACAAATTTACTATTTACAAGATTATAACTCATAAAGTTTGCTTTTTCGGTGTTTCTTCCTTTTAAAAAAGGCGAAATTATATGCGTTTTTTTATAAAAAATTTCTTTTTCATATAATTTATCTAAAATCGGGGCGTCGTTTGAAAACCGAACTAGGCAGAGGCTTGAACTGTTGATGTAAAGAGGCGGAAGAAAAAAGTTGCAATGCAGCAGTTGGTTGAATTGGCGGAAATGTTGAAAGTCCAAGAATAAGGTTTGCCTGTTTTTTTCCGGGAGTTTGGGATATGAAGACAGACTTTGATGGCAAAAAATAGATCAAATATGCCATGTTATAATCTTTATATTGTTAAAAATTTTTTTGTTTTAAGTGCCTCAGACGAGGTATAAATAAGTGTTATCGTTTTGAGATTTTTACATAAGTACCAAGTTGTCGTCAGATACCGTTCTTTGCCAGTGGGTGCGAGCAACGCATCAGAGGTGTTGCTTATTTAGCTTCCGGGTTATTTTGGGGTAATTAGCTTTAATAAAAAAGGACCTTAAAATTATTTATTGATATGGTTATGAGATATAAGATTCTGTGAGTGATAAAATATGAAAAAAACCCCATCCTCTAGAAAGAAGGGGTTTTTTAAAAGCAGCTCACTAGGAGCGGGAATGTTCAAACTAAATTTAATCTTGAATATTATCAGGACTACGAATTTTTACCAGGTTATACATAAATCAAATCTTTTAATCAAATCACCTTGTCTACGGAGGATCACATCCAACCGGATATCGAGGTTTTGAATTATTCATTTTTTCGTACTTAAGTTTTTTGTCGTTTTCTGTTTCTTGTTGTTCACATACAGAAAGTAGGACTTCTGATTTTCATAGGTACTGATTTTTAGTTTGTTTTTTTATATAATAGAGAGAATAGTTGTTTTCTAAGAACCATATATAAACGTTTATTTGATAAATGTCAACAAAAAATTTGTATATTTTGTCTTTTTTTTGTTAATAAAACGATAATCAATTGATTTTATGAAATTATTTTTTATAATTTTTTGAAGCAATAAGGATTGATAAATAAGTAGATCGCTGTTGGTGTCGATTGGGTTGACAGGTATCTGAAGGAAAACAGAGGGAAAAGACATTAGTGGTTATGAAAAATGGCAGAGGGCTAGAATCGGTATATTGAAAAACCCCGGAAGTGATCCGGGGTTTTTTGCAAGCCTGCGACAGCAAAACTATTCTTTATTAAAAGCGTTTTCCTGTTTCTGAGCTTCGTCATCCGTACGGGCAACGTTAACCAGAATGGTCTGGCTGACTTCCGGGTGCAGGTTCAGTTTAACTTGATAAACACCCAAGTCCTTAATCGGACGTTCCAGATAGATGTAGCGGCGTTCAATATTAACACCGGCTTCTTTCATGGCCGAAGCGATATCGCGGATGGTAACCGAACCATAGAGCTGACCGGTTTCGGCAGCCTGACGGATCAGCACGACTTTAAAGCCCTGCAATTCTTCAGACTGTTTGGAAGCGTTTTCGAACAAAGTTTTGTTGTGAGCTTCCAGTTCAGCTTTTTGTTTTTCATAAAAAGCCAGATTTTCGGCAGTTGCGCGAAGGGCTTTTTTGGTCGGCAGCAGGTAGTTGCGGGCATAACCGTTTTTAACGTTTACTTTGTCGCCCATTTTACCCAATTTGTTTACATGTTCCAAAAGAATAACTTCCATCTCATTTCTCCTTAGTTGGCGACAAACGGAAGCAGAGCAACATAGCGGGCACGTTTGATGGCGCGGGCCAGTTCTCTTTGTTTTTTGGCAGAGACCGAAGTGATACGGCTCGGGATGATTTTGCCTTTTTCCGAAATGTAACGGGAAAGGAGCTTAACATCCTTGTAATCGATTTTCATGCCGTCTTCGCCGGAAAACGGGCAGGATTTCTTTTTCTTAAAGAATACTTGTTTGTTCATCATCAATTACTCCGCTTCTTCAATTTCTTTTTCTTCAGAGGCAACGCCTTCCGAAAATTCGTCAACGCGAATGGTCATATAACGAATGATGTCTTCGTTAAAGCGCATGATTCTTTCATACTCGGCAATTGCGGCAGCCGGGGCGGAAATGTTCATGATAACATAGTGACCTTTGCGGTTTTTCTTGATGCGATAAGCCAGGGTTTTCAGGCCCCAGTTGTCGACTCTTACAACCTCGCCGCCTTCTTTTTTAATAACTTCGGACAAGTCCGAAACAATGCTATTAACCTGCGAAGCGCCGAGATCCTGACGTGCAATCAGCACGCTTTCGTATTTTTGCATAAAATATATCTCCTTATGGATTCTCAACAATGTTTTTCCGTAGCGGAAAAACGGTTTATGTATAGCCGAAACAAAAAGATCCGGCAAGGGACGGTTGCTAATATACTCTAAAAGTTTATTTTGGCAAGCTTTTTTTGCAGCATTGTTTCGGGAGTGGCAACGGTATGAAAATCGGTTTGAAAAGCTGTCTCTGCCGTGACTTTCGGTGATACGGAGACGCTGTGGCCGTCGTAACAAAATTTATTGCAAATAAATATAAATGCCCTATTATAAGGAAAAACGTCTTTAAGTAAGGATGAAAATATGAAGGCAAAATTAATCGCATTGGGGGCAGCGTCGCTGTTGACGCTGGCGGCCTGTTGTTCATCAACTTCGGAAGAAGATGCCGGCGGCAAAGTGATTCAGCTCGGAACGACGCCGCAAAATCTGGAACCGGTGATTCTGCTTCAGAATCAAACCACCGGGGAACTCGCTTGTTGCCGTGATACCGTTGACGTGACGGCCGAGGAATGTGCCCGCGCCATGGAGGCGGAGTGTTTCGTCCGGGTTCAGGATCTTCCCTATCGTCCGGCAAAGTATGATTTTCTGACCACCGATACTTATCCGACCCGGCGCTGGAGAGAAAACGAAAAAGCGCCGAGGTGGTAATGAATGTTATCCCGGGTTAATACAGTCGCTTTTAACGGGTTGGAAATTCTGGATGTAGAGCTTCAGGTTCAGATATCGTCGGGAATGCCTGCCTTTACGATTGTCGGGTTGCCCGACAAAGCGGTGGCCGAAAGCCGCGAGCGCATCCGTGCCGCATTTACCGCCTTGGGACTGAAGCTGCCGGCACAGCGGATTACCGTCAATTTGTCACCGGCCGATTTGGTTAAGGAAGGTTCTCATTTTGATTTACCGCTTGCGGTCGGTCTGTTGGAAGGCATGGGGGTGATTGCACCGGCTAAAACGGCACCGTATGTGGTGCTGGGCGAACTCGGTCTTGACGGAACTTTGGTTAATGTCAATGGTGTGTTACCGGCAGCGGTTGCCGCCAAAAAACGCGGCTACGGCATTATTTGTCCGGCAAGTCAGGGAAGCGAGGCCGTATGGGCGGGGTTGTCCGATATCGTGGCGCCGCAGACTTTGTTGCAGTTGATCAATCATTTTCAGGGAAGCGAACAGCTTGAATTTCCGCAAGCCAAACGGTGTGATAATGCGGTAGCTTTGCCGGATATGAGAGACGTCAAAGGACAGGAATCGGCCAAAAGGGCGATGGAAATTGCGGCGGCCGGAGCTCATAATCTGATTATGGTGGGACCGCCGGGCTCTGGAAAATCGATGCTGGCAGCGCGATTGCCGTCGATTTTGCCGCCGATGACAACCGAAGAGGCAATCGAGACCAGCATGATTCATTCAATTGCCGGTGAACTTAAAGACGGCCGCATCAGTTTTGAACGTCCGTTTCGCGATCCGCATCACAGCGCTTCGACTCCGGCGTTGGTCGGCGGTGGCCGCAAAGCACGTCCGGGCGAAATTTCTCTGGCGCATAACGGCGTGCTGTTTCTTGACGAACTGCCGGAATTTGCCCGTCCGACTCTGGAAGCGTTGCGCCAACCGCTGGAAAACGGCAGCGTTTCGATTTCGCGGGTGAACTCTCATACGGTGTTTCCGGCCCGCTTTCAATTGGTAGCGGCAATGAATCCGTGTCGTTGCGGTAATCTCGGGATTTCCGGTGCCGAGTGCAGCCGGGCACCGAAATGTGCCGAAGAATATCGTTCCAAAATATCCGGACCTTTGCTGGACCGCATTGATATCCAAATTGAAGTTCCTGCTGTCAGTCCGTGGGATCTGTCTGCTGCCACACCGGGCGAAAGCTCGGCGGAAATTCGTAAAAGGGTGCTGGCAGCCCGCGAAATTCAGAAAAAGCGTTTCGTTGCTTTCGGATGCCCGCAATTGTTGACCAACGCACAGTTAAAAGGCGAACTTCTTGAACAGGCGGCGGCGCTGGACAATGATGCCAGAGCGCTGTTATTGACCTACGCGGATAAAGTGCGGCTGTCGGCACGCGCCTATCATCGTACTTTGCGGTTAGCAAGAACAATTGCAGACTTGCAAAATGAAATAAAATTGCTTAAAATACACATCGCCGAGGCTCTGTCTTTGCGATGGAAAATGCCTGACTATAAAATCTAGGAGATAAAAAATAATGCAGAAATTAATGACCTTGAAAATTGCTCTTTGTGCCGCTGCATTGACCGTATGGGCTTTCCCGTCCGCCGCTCAGTGTCCGGCTTCGGGCAGCTACGATTGTCCGCAACAGGCCGCGCCGGTTGATGACTGCGCTTGTCCCGCTCAGATGGGAAGCGGTGAAGACTGTGCCTGTCCGCAGGTGAAGACAGTCGTAACCCGCAAACCCGGCGGGTGTATTCAGGCAGCTGTCCCCGACGGCAATTTGGAGGAAATGCGCCCGGTGGCCTATACGTTGAGCCCGCGCCCGGAAGAATACCGGATGTCGGCGCGGCAAAAGCTGTTTGACGACTCGGTTGACGAATACGGCAAAGTCAAAGAAGATCGTGACGGCAGCATTTTTGGCGGCGGCCCCTGCGTTACCTGCAACCGTAACGGCAGTATTTTCGGCGGCGGTCCCTGCAAAACCTGTGATAAGAATGGCAGCATTTTCGGCGGCGCGCCCTGTAACGGTCCGGCCTGCCGTCCGGTAAAACCGAATCCTAAATATATTCAGAATTATGTTGTTTTTGACGACAGTTTGTACAATGCCGTTCACCATCAGTGCGGTGATTTTGCGCCGTTAGAACTGGAATGGGTTGATTTTCGCATTAAAAACGGCATGAGCACCGGCAATTATTCGCGTAAGCTCGGCAAATACCGTTTTCGTATTTTCGGTTGCCGTCGCAACAGCAAAAACGCCGTCCTGAACGAAGGACGCATTTTGGAAAAAGATATGAACTTTGTCGAAATTTTCGATGATATGGTTTCCGATTGCTACAACATCGTCAAAACACCGAATGATTTGTGCCTGAGAGAGGACAGCCCGCTGCCGGAATATGTTTTGACGGCGGAAATTACCGATTATTACATGAATCTTTGCGACGAGTATAATTGGGACGAAGCCAAGAAAGCCGACAAGAGAATCGGTTCTTCCGAAATGACGGTAACCTGGCGTTTGATGGATCTGACCAAGACCAACGTGTTGTGGAAAGGAAAGAGCGTCGGCTACGGCGAAGTCGAAGACGGTGAATATAACGGAGAAATGGTTTTGATCCAACGTGCTTTTGCCGATGCCGTTGACAATCTGCGCAATCTGCCGGGGTTTGAAGACCAACTGGCCCAACGCGTTTCGCCGGAAGAACTACAAAGACAACGTACCGCTCTGATCGATTTGCAGCGGGAAATGGATCCGGTTAAATGCCAGTTCAGCAGAGAAATTAAAATTTTGGAAGATTCCGGCAGCGTTTCCGGCGGTTACGGCATGAACGAAGGTTGGATCGGTGTTCCGCAAGCCGAAGTGATCGAAACCGAGATTATTGAAACTTCCGGTGTGGCTTCTTCCGGTTTTGGTGTCAACGAAGCCGGCAATGTGACGGCGATCGAAATGGTTGACGGTCAGATTATCGAAACTTCGGGCGTTGCTGCCTCCGGTTTCGGAGTTAACGAATACGGCGAAGTTGTTGAAATGAATAACGGTGCCGTCGTGGTTGAAAATTCAGGTGCCGTTGCCGACGGGACGGTTCTGTATGAAGTGGAGGCAGTTGAACCGCAAGCGGACGATATGTCGGCAATGTTTGAAAAAGATCGTCTTTGCATTATGGAACAACCCGATTATGACAACATGGGACCTGAAAATGTTTATAAGGTCAGAACGGCCGTGGTTTCGGTAACCAACGCCAAAGGCAAAAAAGGTGCAGGATTGCTGGTTTCGGAACAGTTCGTCATGACTTCCGCCGATTTGGTAGATCGTAGCAACAATGCTTATGCTCTTGAGACAATCAACGGCAAAAAGCTGAAAGGCCGCGCTTTCCGTATCAATCCGAAGAAAAATACCGCTTTGCTGGTTTTGGACAAACCGACCGAATATACCCCGTTGTCTCTCAATCTGCAACTCCCGGCGGTTAATAAGGACAACTTCATGACTCTCGGCCTGCTTAATTTTGAAGCCGGAGAAGGTGAGGGGTATCTGGAAACCGGCGGCAAAGTTAGCGGTTATCGTTATGATGCTGACGGAACCTCGCAAATCGTGATCGATACCTTTGTTCAGAGTGCGACTATCGGTGGTGTGCTGATTGACGAGAAAGGCCGTATTACCGGTATGGCTCATACCTCGCGTATGGTTGCGGACGGACCGGACCTGTTCCTGCCGATTGAAACGGCAATGAAGAGTCTGGGGTTGGAAATCTGTGGCAAAGCTTTCCCGCAAGTGCAGCCCAAACCGCAAAAGGCCTGGCGACAGAAGTCGGTTGCGCCGTTGATTGAAAACACGGTTCAAAAGGCGCCCGAAGCCATGAAGGCCAAAGACCGCAAATAGGTTGGTGGCCGTCGGTTGTAATGCCGGAAATCCGTTTCGGGATTTTGCCGCCGGTTCGACCTGACTTTTAATGAAAGCACTCCCGGAGTTTTCGGGGGTGCTTTTATGATTCGGAAGTTGCAAACAGACGGGGATTGGTTTGGTGGGAATGTGGTGCCGTTTTGGAAACAAACGGAATGCGGTGTTATCCGGGGTGGCCGGTGAAGACGGATCAAGAGAGAAAAAGGACAGTTTAAAAATCGGTATCATTGCGGCAAAGGCTACGGCTGGTTTATGTATGGTTCTCATTGTCGGCGAAAGGTAACGGTTTTTTTGCGATCGTTTGCAATGAGCATTGTCCTTTTCTGTCCGAGTTGCAAACGTCCGTTCGGCTCAAAGCCTTGAAAGTCCGGCGATTGAACTCGAGGGTTTGCATCTGTACGTTCACACAGGTCGTGTGATTTTTGAATCATGAACTTCCGCCCGCCGACGCAAGCGGTATTAACTGTTAGGAATGACGTTCGCCCGGCCTGAAGGCTACGCCGTCCCAACGGCCGGGCCGAAATGTCTGCATCTGTCTGCTTATGCAGGGCGTGTTATGTTTGAACCATAAAAAACAACTCCGGAACGGGAACTTCCGGAGTTGTCGTTTGATAAGGAGATGATCAATAGGCGTGGTAATCTTTTTGAGAAAGCTTTAATGCCTGCTTATTATTTTCAATTTGCTGTTCGGCTTTGGCGATCATTTTTGCGGCCTGATCCGGTTCGACTTTTGTCATTTCGGCGCCGGCAATCGATTTTCCTTCCAACAATTCTTTGTTGGCATTTTTCATCATCTTTTCGCCTTCGGGATAATAAGTCAGCATTTCGCTCCAGCATTTGTTGCCTTTGGCAGCAAGCAGGTTAGCAATTGCAGAACGTTGAGCATCGGTTTGTTCAAGTCCGGCTGCACTGATATACGAAGCTCCCCCGTGTTTTAAGAAATCACGGGAAGATCCGTTTTTGAAAACATTGCGTGCTGCCTCGGCGGTCAATAATTTTTGCATAGGGTTATCTCCTTATATAATAATGTTTTTCCCTTCGTTTTGTCTATTATCTCAATAATTAACTATTTTGTCAACAAAAAAATGTAAACAAACGAAAAACAAATTGGATTTATTTCTATAAATGTCTTATAATGCTGCTATTAAGCGCATTATATATAATAAAAGCGGGTTTGACAAGCAATGTCTTTACTGAAATCAATTGCCACATTCGGCGGCTGGACTTTGATCAGTCGGATTACCGGTTTTTTCCGCGATATAATTTTGGCAAATTACCTTGGTGCTGGAATGATTTCCGACGCCTTTTTTGTCGCATTTAAGCTGCCGAACCTGTTTCGAAGTTTGTTTGCCGAAGGAGCGTTTACCAGTGCGTTTGTTCCGATTTTTTCTCATAAACTGGTGGAGGACGGGCGTGAAAAAGCGATAAAATTTGCCGTCGGTGCCATTTCGGTGTTGGTTTTTTGTCTCGGCGTTTTTGTGGTGACGATGGAATTGCTGATGCCTTATGTGGTCACGGTGTTGGCGCCGGGGTTTGCCGATGATGCCGGCAAAATAGAGCTGGCGGCGTTTTTGTCACGAATCACTTTTCCTTTTTTGTTGTTGGTGTCGATCGTTTCTTTTCAGTCGGGAATCCTCAATTCGTTCGGAAAATTTGCCGCGCCGGCCGCCGCGCCGGTGATCCTCAATCTGACCATGATTGCATCGGTGTGGGTGTTTATGCCGGTGATGGATACCCCGGTTTACCGAATTGCCTGCGGTGTGACGCTGGCGGGTGTTTTTGAAATCATGTGGCTCAATTTGTTTTTGCGTCGCGAAGGCGTTAGAATTGTTCCGCAATACCATATTCTGACATTGTTGCGATCGGAAGAAATCCGCGTTTTATTCAAACGGATTGCTCCGGGGATCCTCGGCGCCGGCGTTTATCAGATCAATATGATGGTGGACACGATTCTGGTGTCGATGGTCGGTACCGGCGCCATTTCATGGCTTTATTACGCTAACCGTTTGCAGCAGCTTCCGTTGGGAGTTGTGGGTGCGGCGATCGGGGTGGCGGTGCTGCCGGTTTTGTCGCGGCAGCTCAAAGCCGGTGATGACGAGCAGGCGCGGCAGACTCAGGACAAGGCGATTGAATACGGGGCGATTTTGTCAATTCCTGCTGCAGTTGCTCTGATTATTCTGGCCGAACCGATTATCAATATTTTGTTCCAACACGGTAAATTCGGCGCTTTGCAAACGGCTATGACGGCGCAGGCGGTAGTCGCATATGCGATCGGGCTGCCGGTGTATGTGATGGTCAAGGCGATGACGCCTAATTTCTTTGCCCGCTGCGATACCAAAACTCCGGTCAAATACAGCGTGGTGGTGTTGTTGGCCAACCTCGGCTTTTCGCTGCTGCTGATGAAGCCGTTCGGTCATGTCGGAATTGCGACGGCGACCACGCTTGCGGCTTTCATTTCTTTTTATCAATATGTTCACGGATTGAAAAAACGCGGCTTCTGGTGTTTTTCGCCGGCGCTGGTCAGGATAATTTTAAAAGTGGTCTTGTGTTCGGCAGTGATGGGAATGGTCTTATGGGGTGGCAGTACAGCCCTGGACTGTGTTTTCGGCAGCTGGTTGCGGCTTGTTTTGTGGCTGAAGTTGCTTCTTTTCGGTATTCTCTGCATTTTTGGAGTTGTAACTTTTTGTATTATGACTAAAATAATGAAAGTCATGGATGTGACGGCCGTGCTCACCGGCCTGATGAGGAGAAAAGAAAAAGATGCTTAAAACCGGGACGGTCAACATATTTCAATATCTGAAAAAAGCGTTGCAGAAAATGTGGCGCGGTGTTTCGCATTTGGCAGTTTCGTGGCCAAAGGCTTTTGCCGGCGTTATTGTGTTGCTTTTGGTATTGTATTATCCGCTCGGTGGATCTCTGATGGAAAAAATTGATAAAAACACCGCGTATGAGGCGACGGTTGTTTCCGAAGATCAGTCGGCGGCGGTAGAAACAATGGCTTTTTTAATTAACCGCGAAGTTAACGACCATATTTGGAGTGCGAATCTGCCGTTGTTTTTTCCCTCTTATTTTTTGGATAACATGCCCGCTTATCAGAACGGTATTGTTAGCGCCTTATCAAAAACCGCTTCGGTGATTGCCAAAGAAACCGAATGCACCGATGACGACCGGGCCAAAAATGCGGCAACGGCAGCGGCCGAACTGTTGAAATATCCGGGTAATGTCTGGCTTTTTGCCGCCGACAACAAGCTGAAAATAGCACCTTCTTCGGCAAGCCAATATCGCAAAGCCCGCAAGCAGCTGCGCGATTTTAACCGATTGCTGCCCGGCAGTGAATGCCGTTGGGAAAAAAGTGCGGCCAATCTGCGCTGTTTTGTGACGGCAGTGCAAAAAGATCTGCAGCGTTCAGTCGGCCGGTTGGAAGTTCAGGTAGCCGAGCACAGTTCCGACTGGGTTGATACCGGCGCCGATGATTTGTTCTATTTTAATCAGGGCAAGGCTTATGCCTATCTGATGATTATGAAAGCCTGGGGACGCGATTTTAAACAGGTTTTGCTGGACAGCGGGCAGTATGAGAACTGGACCCGGGTAATGCGGGCGCTGGAAAACGGCGTGGATTTGTCGCCGGCGGTGGTTCGCAACGGCGAGCTCGATTCCGGTTTTGCCGCCAACCATTTGGTTTCGTTGGGCTATTATATGTTGCGGGCAGCAAGCCTGCTCGATAAAATCGGTGATGCAACAAAAGGAGTAACAGTCAATGCGAATTGAAACACAACTGGCCGCAGATAATAACATTATGCATTTTTTTGCCGAATCGGGATTCCCGGTCAACGGAAGTGCGGAATTCAGCGATGCCAAATCGTTACGGCGGTCCGCCCTGGCCGAGAATATCTTTGATCTGGGCGGCGTTTCCTCAATAATGATTACGCCCGATTGTTTGTCGGTAACCAAAGAAACGACAGCCGCATGGGAGGATCTGAAACCGCAAGTGCTGGCGGAAATCATGGATTGTCTGACCAAAGGGGAAGCTCCGGTGATTGAGTCGGCACCGGCAGAAGCCGACGATTTGATCCGCAATATTGTCGGATTGCTGAACGCGCGAATTCGTCCGGCGATTCGCAAAGACGGCGGCGACATTGCTTTTCGAGGTTTTGAAAACGGGATTGTTTACGTTGAGTTGCAGGGAAAATGCGTCGGTTGTCCTTATTCACAGCGAACGTTGAAAGACGGGGTGGAAAGATTGTTAAAAACCTACATTCGCGAAGTGGTTGCGGTTGAAAAGTATGAGAACTGAATGAAAATACAAACCGTTGCATTGCTGGTGTTTTTGAGTTGGATGCTGCCCTGGCCGCTGCAGGCAAAACCACTGGAGATGGAATTGAAAGCGGAAGGGTTGTATGTCAGCAATCCCAACACGGCCGTATTGCAGCAGATGTTTGACGATTACGGTTATCGGGATTACATCTATATGCCCGACTGGAAGTATCCGCCCTTGTTTCTGAATGCCTTTCCGTCCGATTTTAATCGGGTGACGGATAAAAACCTGCGTAACCGTTTGTTTATTCAAATTCTGGCGCCGTTGACAATGCTGGTCAACGAACGAATCATTTTAGAACGTTATCAGTTGATGATGATACAAAAGCGTTTTTTGCAAAATGAAAAGTTTTTGCCCGAGGATCAGGAGGCGTTGGAACGGTTGGCACAAAAATATGATGTTTTTACGCGCATGAAGGGAACCGATCGTTATAAAATTGTGCTTAACGAATTGTTCGACCGTATTGACGCCGTGCCGCCGTCGCTGCTGATCGGCGCCGCTGCTGCCGAAAGCAATTGGGGGACCGCCCGCGAAGTCGGACTCGGCAATGCGCTGTATAAGGAAAAAGTATGGTTTACCGATGACGGCATCAAGCCGCTTAATGACCCCGACGACAGTTATCGGATAAAAGTTTATCCTTCTCTGGAAGCGGCAATTGACGCATATGCGCTCAAGTTTAACAGCGATGTCAATTTTGAGCATTTTCGCAATTTGCGCCGTCAACGCCGCAATCATAAAAAAGCGCTACGCGGTAATGCCATGGTTTATAATATGGTGCGCGGATCGCCCTTGGAAAATTATGCCGGTCTGATTAGTTATATTATAACGTTTTACGATCTGGTTAACCTTGACGAGGCCGAACTCGGCAGTGTCGATATGTTTTGGAAGAAAAAATAATGCTAAAAATTACCCCGATTTTATGCCGTGCCGGCACAATGGATAATTATGCCTATCTCTTAACCGACAAAGCGACGGGGATTTCGGCGGTGTTGGATCCTTCGGAAGCCGCACCGGTTATCGCCGAATGTGAACGGCAGAACATACGTCCCGCTTATATTTTCAATACCCACCATCATTTTGATCATGTGGAAGGCAATTTGGAACTGAAAGAGAAATACGGAGCCAAAATTGTGGTTGGAGCGGCCGATTTGCATCGGATTCCTGGCGCCGATATCGGTGTGGAAGACGGCGACGTTTTTAAGCTGGGCGAATCGGAAGCCGGAATAATCCGTGCCGACGGCCATACAACCGGTCATATTTTGTGGTATTTTGAAAAAGACAAGGTGTTGTTTACCGGCGACGTCCTGTTCAACCTTTCGATCGGCGGTTTGTTTGAGGGGACGGTCGAGCAAATGTATGGCAGTCTGCAGAAAATCAAAAAATTGCCGGATGATGTGGTGTTTTATCCCGGTCACGAATACACGCCGTACGGGTTGCAGGCATTGTTCGGTCCGGCGGGAGATCGCTACGCTGCCCGGGCGCGCGAAAGATTGTCGGCCGGATTGCCGGTAGCGCCGATCGCGTTGGGTGAGGAAAAAATATGCAATCCTTATCTAGCCCCCTGTAATCTGGCGGAATTTTATCAAATCATGGCATCTTAATCTTTTATTAGCGATTAGTGAGCTACAATCCTGACAGTAACTTTTTGATTGACGGCGAAAATTTATGATTTATGCATTGACGGGATTTGTGGTGGGATTGTTAATTCCTTATATGGCGAGACGGTTCGCAAAGAGTATGCCGTCTGCACCTACCTATGCCCTATATAATCTGATCAAGCCGGTCAAAACGACACGTAAGGTGAAATTCAGTACCCGTTACAGACAGCTTAAGAAACGTTATCTAGCCCGGTCTATATTTTGTGCTGTCATTACAGCGGCATTGAGCATGGTGGCGTTTTACCGCTTTGGCGAAGCCGGTATTGGATGGTACCTGGGTTTTGTCTGGGTATTGCTGCTGCTGGCGGAAGTCGATTTTAAAACCTTGATTCTTCCGGATATTTTGACAATTCCGTTACTGATTTGCGGATTTATGTTTGCGGCGTTTGCCGGAACGCCCCTGTCGCCGCAGGAGAGCGCGTTGGCAGCCCTGGCCGGTTATGTTCTGCCGGTAACGGCTACATTGCTGATGTTATGGCGTAGCAGCGAAGCCTTCGGCTTCGGCGATATTAAACTGCTGTCGGCAATCGGTGCCTGGCTGGGAGTCGAAAATGTGATATATACGATTTTGCTGTCTTGTGCGGTTTTCGGAATTTATGCGGCGCTACGGCGGGAACGGGCCGGGGCTTTCGGACCGGCGCTGGCGGTATCGGCAATTATTATTTTGTTGTTTTTTAACTGAAAAACGAGGGGGCTGCGATGGTGATGAATATTACCGAAGAACGGCGCAAAGCCAAAAAGGTGGTGGAAGACAAAAACTTTGACTATCTGATAATGTTTTTAATTTGTATGGACTCGGCAGTGCTGGGTTTGTTGACGGTCGGATTCAGCGATCCGTCGTTTGCGATGATTTTGTTCTTGCTTGACCGTTTGTGCATGGCAATTTTCATTGTCGAAATGCTGATTAAAATGTATGCTTACGGGCCGCGCTTTTTCAAATCGGGATGGAATGTTTTCGATTTGCTGGTGATTACGATTTCGTCGCTACCCTTTGCCAGTTATCTGATCGTGTTGCGGACTTTCCGTTTATTTCGTCTGTTGCGTTATATCAATCGTTTTAAACAAATGAAAAACATCATCAATATCTTTTTGATGATTCTGCCCAACTTTGCGGCGATGAGCGTGGTATTGGGCGTGTTTATTTATGTGTTTGCAATTATGGCGGTTTGTTTGTTCGGTGATGTGTTTGTCGAGTTTGCTGATCTGGCGTCGGCGATGTTTGCTCTGATTCAGACCTTCACCCTTGACGGCTGGATCAGCGGAATTGCCCGTCCGGTGATGAGCGTTTATCCCTATGCCTGGATCTTCTTCCTTTCATTTGTGATGATTGCTTTCCTGATGGTGGTCAGCTTCTTGCTGAGTGTGATTTCGGTAATGGTGCACAAGGAATTCAAAATCACTTCCAACCTTTGAAAAACGGTAAAAACGGAAAGAAAGTGCCGGGTAAGTACTTTCCGGCATTTTTATTTTAAAAAAATAAGTGCGTTTGCTTGACTTTGAAAAATCTAATCCCTAATTAAAGGATAGAAATTTTGTATATAAAAGGAGTTAAAGGCTATGAATTTTGTACCATTGTATGATCGAGTACTGGTTAAGCGCGTTGATGAGGTCAGCAAAACCTCCGGCGGTATTATTATTCCGGATACGGCTAAGGAAAAGCCGTCGGAAGGTATTGTCGAAGCTGTCGGCAACGGCGGCCGCAGCGAGGACGGCAAACTGATTCCGATGTCGGTTAAGGCCGGTGACCGGGTGTTGTTTGCGAAGTGGTCGGGAACCGAAGTTAAATTGAACGGTGAAGACCGTTTGATTATTAAAGAATCGGAAATTTTAGGCATAATTGAGGAATAAGGAATAAAACGATGGCAGTAAAAGATATTAAATTCGGCAGTGACGCACGCTCCAAAATGCTGAAAGGCGTTGAAGTTCTCGCGAAAACGGTAAAAGTAACCCTCGGTCCCAAAGGACGGAATGTTATTCTTGACAAATCTTACGGCGCGCCGAAAATCACCAAAGACGGTGTTTCGGTTGCCAAAGAAATCGAATTGGCCGACAAGTTTGAAAACATGGGTGCACAGCTGGTAAAAGAAGTTGCGCAAAAGACCGCCGACAAGGCCGGTGACGGTACCACCACCGCAACGGTTCTGGCCGAAGCGATCATCAATGAAGGTTGCAAAGCGGTTGCCGCCGGTATGAATCCGATGGATCTCAAACGCGGTATCGATCTGGCGGTTGATGCCGTGGTCGAAGATGTGAAGTCACGTTCTCAGGCAATTACAACGTCTGAAGAAATTGCTCAGGTCGGCACCATTTCTGCCAACGGCGACCGCACCATCGGCGAGTATTTGGCCCGGGCGATGGAAAAAGTCGGCAACGAAGGCGTGATTACGGTAGAAGATGCCAAAGGGCTGGAAACCGAACTTGAAGTGGTGGAGGGAATGCAGTTTGACCGCGGTTATCTGTCTCCTTATTTTGTCACCAACCCCGAAAAGATGAACTGCGAATTTGATAATCCGTATATTTTGCTCTATGACAAGAAATTGAGCAACCTGCAACCGCTGATCCCGGTTTTGGAATCGATTGTTCAATCTTCGCGTCCGTTGTTGATTATTGCTGAAGACATTGAAGGCGAGGCTTTGGCGACTTTGGTGGTTAACCGTATTCGCGGCGGTCTCAAAGTTTGTGCGGTTAAGGCGCCCGGTTTCGGCGATCGCCGTAAAGCGATGCTGGAAGATATTGCCATTTTGACCGGCGGACAGGTCGTTTCCGAAGATTTGGGCATGAAGCTGGAAAATATTACCTTGGCCGATTTGGGAAGCTGTAAGAAAGTGGAAGTTACCAAAGACGATACCACCATTATTGACGGCGACGGCAAAAAAGATCTGATTGCTGCCCGCGCCGAACAGATTCGCAAGCAGATTGAAGAAACTTCTTCCGATTATGATCGTGAAAAACTGCAGGAACGTCTGGCCAAAATTTCCGGTGGTGTTGCCGTTATCAAGGTCGGCGGTGCGTCGGAAGTGGAAGTTAAGGAAAAGAAAGACCGCATTGACGATGCTTTACACGCAACCCGTGCGGCTGTTAAAGAAGGCGTGGTCGCTGGTGGCGGCGTTGCGCTGCTGTATTCGCATAAGGCGCTGGATGCCCTGACGCCGGCCAATCAGGATCAGAAAGTCGGTATTGACATCATCCGCAAGGCGATTCAGGCACCGATTCGTCAGATTGCCGAAAATGCCGGTGTTGACGGCGCGGTTGTTGCCGGAAAGTTGATGGAAAGCACGGATACCAACTATGGTTACAATGCACAGAGCGGCGAATATACCGACATGATCAAAGCCGGTATTGTCGATCCGACTAAGGTAGTCCGTACGGCTTTGCAGGATGCTGCTTCGGTTGCCGGTTTGTTGATCACCACCGAATCGATGGTTACCGAAGCGCCGCAAAAAGAAGGCCATTGCAATTGCGGTGGTGCCGGCGGTGCGGCCGGAATACCGGGTGGCATGGGCTTCTAATTGAAAGCAGTCGAATGATTGAAAAATCCCCGTTTTATAAACGGGGATTTTTTGTGCTCAGCGATTCACGGTCGGGCAGGGGGGGAACTGTTTATTCGCAATCTGGCCAGAGATAGAGCTTTTAATGTGAGAGAAAGAAAATTTTGACAATAAAATGACGGTTTTTCAACTGTGTTGCCACAATTATAGAAGCGGTATCAAAGAGGTAACTTACCTGTCGGGCATCAATTTGCCGGAGAAGGTGAAAGCCGCTATCTCTGCCAAGATCGAAGCCAAACAGCGAGCCGAACAGCGCGAGAACGAAGTTGCCGAGAAGGAAGCCGAAGCTCGTAAGAAAGCTGCCGAGGCCCAAGGTGAAGCCGACCGTTTGCGAATCGAAGCAGAAGGACGCGCCCAGGTGATCGACGTCGAAGGACGCGCGCTTGCCCGCAATCCGCAGATCCTGCGTTTGAAAGAGATCGAGATGCAGAACAAACTTGCTGCATCGGCAGGAAACTGGCAAACCGTGGTGCTGAGTTCCGAACAGTCGGGACAGCTGCTGAACATCAACGGGAAGAAGTTAAAAATCTTAACCCAAAACCGGAGTCCTGCTGATGCAGGTCTCTTTTTGTTTGCAAAAAATATCCGACGGACAATTTGTGTCAAAGGGATTCTCCGATTTGCGCCCATATTATCCTAATTGGAACAGATAATAAATATATTTAAATTTTTTAAAAAAATACTTGCAAATTTTTTTGCATGTGGTATTAAATATCTCGTTCTACCGATGCGGGCGTAGCTCAGGGGTAGAGCGCAACCTTGCCAAGGTTGATGTCGAGGGTTCGAATCCCTTCACCCGCTCCAATTACAAAAAAACCTCCCATAGTGGAGGTTTTTTTCGTAATTAAAACAGCGGTGACGGTGTTGACTCCTCAGGAAAGAGGGGCAACTGTCAGTGAGAGGCAGGCTGGGAAGCGCCGGTGTTGCCGGAAAATCAGGGACTGTATATGCCGGCGAAACCGTGCCGGCCTATTCCTTCATCTGTTTCATTTCAAAAGCTGTCTGCAACCGCAGACGGCTTTTTTACTTTTTTGATTAAAACCTAAAGCCGTTTATGCTTCAAAAAGCTTCCGGAACGATTATGTTGAAGGAAAAAGAAAGGAACAGACATGGTTGAAAGCCAAATGTTATTAAGCCGTCGTTGGTTTGCTCTGGATGAAAAAGTACGTTTTGTGATTGCGGGAATCTGCAATATGGGAATCCGTTATCTGATTTTTGTTTTGCTCGGGCTTGCGTTCACGGTTAATCGCTACCAGATCATTTTGCTTGCCACATGGCTGTCATCTTCGGTGATTGCTTTTCTTTCATACAAATATCTGGTTTTCCGTACCGAAGGCAATCATATGAAAGAGTTTGTCAAGTCGCTTTTGATTTGGTGTTTGAGCTATATCCTTAATGCGCTGCTGCTCGGTTTTTTGGTCGGCCGGCTGCAATGGAACGTGTATGCGGCTCAGGGCTTGGTGATCATACTGATTGTGGTGATAAATTATCTTTTGTTTAAGCATTTTGCGTTTAAAAAACAGAAAGAAAGCTGGCTAGAACATTTGTATAACCTATGGGAATAGGCCCAACGCTTCGGAGACAACCAAAAGAATATGTGCTTTTTTCGGCCGGACTGAAGTTTGTCTCCGTTCAGGCTACCTTGACGTACCAGGTCCCACGCGATGAACCCCGGCGAAGCAGTAAACCGGCGTTGGTCAGGGCAGAGAGGTGTTTTTTGAGCGTATTGACGTTGGCGCCGGTTGATTCGACAACCTGTTTGAGGGTAATGCGGCCTTGACGCTCCGCCAGTTGCAAAATTTGTACCGAAAGCAGCGGCAGCTCGTCATAAGCATCGTCGGTGCCCGTTTGTTCCAGCAATCGTCGCTGCATCCGTTGAATGGTCCGCAAAAAGAATAACAGCCAGTCGCCGTAATCGGGATGCGGGCGGGCAAGGCTTTCCTGAGCATGGCGGAGACAGCGGTAATACTCTTCCTTATTGTCTTCAACGGCAGCTTCCAGCGAAACAAACTGCAAATAACCGTATCCAGACTTGAGCAATAATAACAGGGCAAGTGCGCGGGCGAGCCTGCTGTTGCCGTCCTGAAAAGGATGGATGACCAGAAAATGCAACATGAAAAGCGCGATGACCGGCAGCGGATGGCAGTCCCGGCTTTCCAAACCGTTTCGTGTCCATTCCAACAGCTGGTGCATCAGCTGCGGTGTTTCAAAAGGGCTGGCGGTTTCAAAGAAAATGTCAATCGGCCGGCCGTCGGGCGTTTTGGAATAAACCGGATTGAGCCGTTGTTTGTAGGCGCCTTTTTCTTTGTCTTCAATTAAGGAATCGGCTAACAGAAGCTTGTGAAGTTTTTTGACGGTTGTTTCGTGAAAACCGATTTCGGGGTAATGATTAACAATTTGCTCCAGCAGGCAGTAGTAATCACGGTTTTCGACGGTGTTGCGAATTGCTGCCACACTTTCAAGCAATGCCTTTTTCCGTAGTCTGCCGGCAGTGCCGTCGCCTTCGCTGCGGTTGTTCCAGCTGCCGCGAAACTCGTCGATGGCGGCAATGGCGCACAGAATCGGCTGGGTTATCACAACATCCTCAATATTAATCATTCTTAATCTCCGTTTATACCTGGTATTATTAAATAATATCTTTAATTATCCGTTTTGCAAGCCGTAACTGACATTTTGCGGTATGATGTCTGGTTTTGCCGAAAAGCAGACGTAAACGAGTTTTATAGCCCCGATTACTCCTGCAGAAGTTTTTGCCGCCATTCCTGTTCTTTGAAGCCGGTTAACACAACCGAACCGGCGATTATCAGCGGCCGTTTGACCAGCATACCGTCAGAAGCCAGCAGTTGCAGCTGTTGTTCGCGACTCATCAGCGGAAGTTTGTCTTTCAGCTGCATGGCTTTATATTTCAGTCCGCTGGTGTTGAAAAAACTTTTCAACGGCCGATTAGTGCTGTTTAGCCATTGTTCAAGTTCGGCGACAGAGGGTGGATTTTCGACGATATGACGCGCTTTGAACCGAAGCTGATGATTTTCCAGCCACTTGCGTGCTGTTTGACAGGTGGAACACTTGGGATATTCAAGAAATAAGATTTCGGGCATATTTTCCTCGCGATTAATTGTATCGGCATTATGTTAATGTTTTTTATCCGAATCGACAATACAAAAATATAAGATTGTTTTTTTACCATCGGGTTATTTTAAAAATACCGGGAATAACTTTTAGAGTTTGTTAATTTATTGATGTTAAATCAAATACAGGATCAACTAATGATAAGGATTTTCTGATATGAAAAAATTATGGCTGTTGCCGGCGGCATTGTGTCTGATTTCTTTTGATGCTGACGCTTTTTTGCTTTCGCCGTATGTCGGTGCGGATTATAATCACACTTCGCTTAATTTCGGACGCCAAACCGAAGACCTGTATGCGGATAACCTGAATTCTCTGGGGGTGGTTGCCGGCGTGAAATTGTTGGGAATGGTTTCGGCCGAAGGCTTTTATCAGCAGTCGGAGGATAAAAGCCACACCGTGAACGGCTATTTTGTTGACGGCGATGCGGTAACCAACAAACTGAAGCTGAAAGCTTACGGGATCGACTTGGTCGGTGACGTGCTTAATTTGGGTATTGTGGAAGTTTTGTCATCGATCGGTTACGGATATTACGATGCTGACGTTTCCAACCGGGTTAACATCAACGGGTACGTCAGTCGTAAGAATTTTAACGAGAAGGGAAACGGCATCCGTCTGGGCCTGGGAGCTCAGGTCAATCCGCTGCCTTCGTTCGGAATCCGGGCGATGTTTCGCTATACGGTGACCGATATGGATGCGGTTAAAAATATGAAAGAGGTTACGGTTGGTATCCGTTACTATTTTTAATTGAGATTTTTCTGCTGAGATCCCGGGCTTTGCCCGGGATTTTTGTTTTTAAATAAGTTTCTGATTTGGTTCGAAAAAAAAATTGTGTTGGTGCTTGTAAAAGAAAAAATAGTTAATAGATAGGGAAAAATAAGTCTACACTTTTGATTTTTGTCGGTTATACTTGCAACGTTCAGTTGTGAATAGTGCTATTGGGTAGGTCAAAAAAATGATAACTAAAAAATCACTTCAGAATTTAAGTGCCTTAATGATTTTGCTGGCTGTCGGCAGATACCAGAGTAAAAGAAAAGTGGCAGAAGCGACCAATACTTCCATTGATACCGTAAACAAATATATCTCCAACCTGGAATATGCGTTGGGGACCCGTTTGGTGGTAAACAATACCAAAGGGTGCCGTTTGACCAGACAGGGAATGAAAGTTGCCGAACAAGTCAAGGACGTACCGGTGATTTTGGACCGGATTTGCAATCAGCGCTCCAGTTCCAACCTGTACAAAGGAGATGTTTGCGTTTGTGTGCCGCTGCTGGTCAGTTCGTGCCGGTTTCCGTTTGATTTTTCCGAGCTGTATGATCTTCATCCCGATATTAACGTGGTGTCTTTCAGCACGATTGAACCACCGCAGTGCCGGGAAATAGGCGCCGATGTCGGTGTGGTTACCTGTGCACCGGAAGCGGTTCCCGATTTTTCGCTGCTGTATACGCGAAAGATAAAATACAGTTTCTTTGCGGCGCGAAAATATCTTGATAAATATGGTTGTCCCAAAGATATGGAAGATCTGCTCACGCGGCACCGCATGGTTGTATGTTTGCAAAATGCCGATCACATTCCCGGTTGGGACGAATTGATGCAAAGTGCCAAGAAAGTCTGTTTCTCATCAACTTCGACATTTTCTGTCGTTGAAGCAATCCGCTATGGGCTCGGGATCGGTTTGCTGCCGTGGTATTATGAGGATCGGGAGCTGGTGTCTCTCGATAATCTCGACTTTCATTTTGAAATGCCGGTATGTTTGATGATAAACAACGGTACCAAAGACATTCCGCGGGTAAGAGTGGTGGCGGAATGCTATCAGAAAGCCTTAAGCCGGATGTGATCCGGAAAACGGTGCCATAATTCGTTCAAGCACGCCCTGAGTTTTGGAAATGGCGATACCGTAGTTGGTTACGGCGACGCCGCGACGTTCGCATTCGCGCAGACGCCGGATCATCTCGGTGCGGTTAAGCATACAGGCGCCGCAATGAACAACCAGCGCAAATTTTTCCAAATCGTCGGGAAAATCTCCCCCGGCACAAAACTCAAACTGCAATTTACCGCCGCAGTATTGTTGCAGCCAATGCGGAATTTTCACTTTGCCGATATCGTCGGTCAAGGTATGATGAGAGCAGGCTTCGGCAATCAGTACCCGATCACCCGGTCGCAGGCGGTCAATAGCCGCGGCGCCCCGGCTTAAGATGCCGATATCGCCTTTGTAGCGTGCAAAAAGCGTTGAAAAAGTTGTCATTTTGATTTCGGACGGTACCGTCGCGGCAACTTTGAGTACGACCTGCGAATCAGTAATCACCAAAGCGGGAGGCTGTTTGAGACCGGACAGTGACGCGGCAAGTTCGTTTTCTTTGGTAATCACGGCAACCGCATTGCAGTCGAGAATTTCCCGCAGAACCTGAACCTGAGGCAAAATCAGCCGTCCTTTTGGGGCCGATAAGTCTATCGGAACCACCATCATGACCGTATCGCCCGGAGTAATCAAATCACCGACCAACAAAGGATCTTCGTGGAATTCGGAGGGTGCAAGTTCAATCAGTTGTTGTTTGAGTTCTTCGATGTTTTGCCCGGTTGCCGCGGAGACGGAAATCCAATTTAAATGCCGGTTTTGACAGTAGTCGCGGTCAGTTGCAGAAACGGATGCGAGATCGCTTTTGTTAAAAACCAGAATAAACGGGATGCCGAGTTTCTGTACTTCGGCGATAATTTGCTTATCATGATTGTCAAGCCCTTGTTCGGAAACAACAATCAGAGCCATATCCGATTTATATAAAACCCGTCGGGTGGCCTTGATCCGCAGTTCGCCCAGTTCGCCGTCGTCGTCGAGTCCCGCGGTATCGAAGAAAGTGACCGGTCCGAGCGGCAACAGTTCGTACGGTTTGGCAACGGCGTCGGTTGTGGTGCCCGGCTGAGCGGAAACAATGGCAACTTCCTGGCCGGTGAGAGCATTGATCAGGGACGATTTCCCGGCATTGCGGCGTCCGATCAGGGCAATGATACAGCGCAAGGCGCGGGGAGCGGTGTCAGGGTTCATTTTTTGCGATCCTTTACAGTTGTTTGTTTTCGGAACGGGTTTTCAGTCAAATGCGAAAACATAAAGAGTTCCGGGGGGATAACGACTTATTTAGGCAAAAAATAACAAAAAACCGTTTTTGAAGCAATAAATAATTAAAAATATCGGCGAAAAACGAAAATAATTGTTGCAAAAAAGCAAGTTTACTTTTAATAAGGAAATAACTTCGGATGAAGCGGCAGCGGCGTAGCCGATGCGAGGCGCGCATCCGAAAGAAAGAAAAATGTCTTATAATTATGTTATGGAAAAATGGATGAGTGGCAGAGAGGCTGAATGCGCGCGACTCGAAATCGTGTATACGGGGTGACTCGTATCGGGGGTTCAAATCCCTCCTCATCCGCCATTTGCAACACCGTCCTGATGACGGTGTTTTTTTATGGGCGTTTGAGCTGTTTGATAAAAAGACGCTCATTTGCAGCATCTATTTTCGTGTTCAACCGGACTGCAGGGGCTGCAAGCACTTGACTTTGTTAAAGTGATTATGATAAATTCGCCTTATATTAGAAATATTTAAAACTTTTCTACTTAATGCGTGTTGCCGATTTTATAAAGCCAAATTTAAAAACGGGGATTAAAATTATGATTGAAAAATCCGTTTTTCCGGTCGGATTGGAACGTGAAGCTGGCTATGTTTGTGGCCAGAACGGTACCGGATTCCTTTTAAATTTTGCCGGGTATCGCCTGGTACTTACGGATTTGCATTGCATTCCTGAAGAATGGAAAAGCTATGGACGGAATATTTTGAAAAAATATATAGAAGATCATATATTTTTTGGCATGATTCCGAACACTCCGAATATATGGAGAATTCCTATATGTAATATTTTTTATCATATGGATGATATTGGAAACTTTTTGGATTTACTGATTTGTGCTGTTGATGAAAAAGATGTTTCTGCGGTTTGTGAACAAACATCGTTGAATGATATACTCTCGTTAGAATTATCTAATCGCGACGTTCGCTTGGAACAATATTACAGAATTTACGGATATCCGACGCGGGAGTTTAAGAAAAACGGGGCCTCTTATCGTTCTGTGGGTCATGAAATTCAAGGCAAATTAACCAAGAGGCATATCATTAAAGATGACAGTAATAATGTTTTTGATATTCCTTCGTCCGTTTACCCTATTGAGGTTTGTGAAATTGAGATTGTTGGGAATTCTTATGGAGGGCATGGATTCAGCGGTTCTCCCGTCGTTGATGAAGAAAATAAAGTGGTCGGAATTATTTTTGGTTGCAGTGCTGATTTTCAAACGTTTTATTTTTTTCCGAATAATATCTTGCAGGCCGTTCTAAGCAAGGTTGTCGTAAAGTTGGAAAAGAACGCCGGGACTTCTTCTTCCGTTTCTCAAGATTCAAGTGTTTAGAAACGATGCCGCCGATGGTGTGTTTGGGCGGCAGCGGCTTGCATTGCCGGGCGGGGGAACTTATATAGATTATAAACCGGGGCGGGTCTGTTTGAAAAACATGAGTAATACAGAGCCGTGAAAAGAAGACCCGGAGAGGTTTAACCAGTATAAGGAGAGACAAAATGTTGAAGAAGTCAGTTCGTCGGGGTGCCGCCGCTTTGACCGCGGCTTTAATAGTGGCAGGGTTAAGTTTTTCTGCCGAAGCCGGACAAACCGGCAATCCAAATCCCGGCACGGCAGCGGACAATTCCGAAATCGGTATATTGAAACAACGGTTGGATGCTCAGGAACGCATGATTAACAATCTGCTGAGGCAGAGTGATCCGTTTTTTGCAGCTCCGGGCGGCACGGCAGATTTTTGGATGCCGGTTCCGGGTTTGCGAATGGATTTTGGCGGTTTTCCGGTTCCGGTAAAATCAGATGTTTTCGGGCGAATGAATGTCTCCGATCAAAAAGATAAAATTGAAGTGTCGGTCGAAATGCCGGGGATGGAAAAAGGCGACATCAATATTGAAGTCAAAAATGATGTTTTAACCATTTCCGGAGAGAAAAAACAGGCTCAGGAGGTTAAAGAAGGAGATTATTATATGCAGGAACGTCAGTTCGGCACCTTTAAGCGCGCGATTCAGTTGCCGCCGGATGCGGATGTGGATAAGATTTCCAGCAGTCTCAACAACGGCGTCTTGACAATTCTGATCCCCAAAGAGGCAGCAAAATCCCAACAAGTTAAGAAAATTCCGGTAAAGTAGGAAAGCCGACAATCGAAAACCGGTGCCGCGGGCGCCGGTTTTTGTGTGTTTAAAAACATGTTTTTTCGCTGTTTGGATTTTTTTTTATAAAAACTCTTGACTTCGAGTAAACTCTAAATCTTATGATGCAGTTCAAGAAGATTCGTTCTTAACCAATAAGGAGATAAAAATGACCTGTTTAGATAAAATCAATTCTCCGGCCGATCTCAAAAAGCTGGATATGGAAGAACTGGAAATTTTGGCCGGTGACGTGCGTGCCGCTGTTTTGAATCGCGACAGCAAAATCGGCGGCCATGTCGGCCCTAACCTGGGAATTGTCGAAACCGCAATTGCGCTTCATTACGTGTTTGATTCTCCGGTTGACAAAATTGTTTATGATGTTTCTCATCAATGTTATCCGCATAAAATCTTAACCGGTCGTAAAAACGGATTTTTGAACGATGAGGAAATGAACAATATTTCCGGTTACACCAGTCCGGCCGAGAGTGAACATGACTTTTTTGTCATCGGCCATACCTCAACTTCGGTTAGCCTGGCCTGCGGGCTGGCAAAAGCACGGGACCTGCAGGGCGAAAAGCATAATGTGATTGCGGTGATCGGCGACGGTTCTCTCTCCGGCGGCGAAGCTCTGGAGGGTTTGAGCAATGCGGCGGTTTTGGACAGCAATATCATTATTATCGTCAATGACAATGAAATGTCGATTGCCGAAAACCACGGCGGTTTGTACAATAATTTGCGTCTGTTACGTGAAACCGGCGGCAAAGCGGAATGCAATATGTTCAAAGCGTTGGGATTTAATTATCATTATGTCGAAGACGGTAATGCTCTGCCGCAAATGATTGAGGTGTTAAACAAGGTTAAGGACACTGCCTGTCCGACCGTGATTCATATCCACACTCTAAAGGGAAAAGGATATTCTTTCGCCGAAAAGGACAAAGAAAAATGGCATTGGAATCTGCCGTTTGATCTTGCCAGCGGTGAGATAACCGTAGATGTCGGCGGCGAAAACTATAATGACATTACTTTTGATTTTATGAAAAAGAAAATCGACGCCGATAAAAAGGTGGTGTTGGTTAATGCCGGCACGCCGGGCGCTTTCGGGCTCACAGCCGAAAGAAGGGCGTTGTTGGGACAGAACTATGTTGACGTCGGCATTGCCGAAGAACACGCGGTGGCGATGTCATCGGCGCTGGCCAAAGGCGGCTGCAAGCCGGTCTATATGGTATGGAGTTCGTTTATTCAGAGAACATATGATCAGCTTTCGCAGGATTTGGCAATTAACCGCAACCCGGCGGTGATTCTGGTTTCGGGCGCCGGCATTTCCGGCGGTGACGTAACTCATCTGGGATGTTTTGACATCCCCCTGATTTCCAATATTCCGAATATTGTTTATCTGGCACCGGCTAGCAAAGAAGAATATCTGGCGATGTTGGCGTGGGGAATTGAACAAACGGAACATCCGGTCGTTATCCGTGTACCTTCGGCGGTTGTTTGCGCCGGAAAAGAGGCGGAGAACGATTATGGACAGTTGAATCGTTATCAGGTGGTTAAATCGGGTTCCAAAGTTGCCGTTTTTGGGGTAGGGAGTTTTCTGTCGCTGGGCGCCCGTGTGGTTGATGAGTTGAAAAAGCACGACATCGATGCCACTCTGATCAATCCGCGTTTTGTCAGCGGGCTGGATGCAGACTTGTTGATGCGGTTAAAAAACGATCATCGGTTGGCAGTAACACTGGAAGACGGCGTTGTTGCCGGCGGTTTCGGTGAAAAGATTGCCCGTTTTTACAGTGCAGATGCGATGAAAGTTCTTAATTTCGGCGCCGATAAAGAATTTACCGACCGGGTGCCGCTTGAGGTCCTGTACCGCCGTTATCATCTGATGCCGGAACAGATTGTTGCTGATATTTTGCATGCTCTGTAAGTTTGTCGATACGGTCTTTGAAGCCCCTTCGTTATGAGGGGGCTTTTGAGTTTTTGCAACAAAGGTTTGCCGTTTTGTAATATTTTATAATTTTTGTTGATTTGCTATCGACAGGACACTGCGGCATACTGAAGTTTGACAACAAAAGGAGACTTAGTGATGAAACACGGAAAGAACTTTACCCTCGGCGAATATGTAATTATCAAAAAACCGGAGTTGGTTGAAGTAGGGGACAATGTGCGGATTGCCGATTTTTGTCGTATTTCGTCGGCTTGCAAGATCGGTTCCGACTGTGAGATTGCGCCCGGTACGTATATTGCTGGCGGCGACGGTAAATATACTTTTGAAATGGGCAGTTTTTCCAGTTTGGCCGCCGGGGTGAAGGTGTGGCTTTCAAGCAATGACTATGTCAACGAGTTGGTCACGCATTCGGTTCCGGAAGTGAAGGAAATTCAGGGTAATGTCCGGTTGGGAAAATTTACCGGCGTCGGTACCAACTCGGTGATTATGCCGGGTAATGATATTCCGGAAGGGGTAACGATCGGTGCCTTGAGCTTTGTTCCGTCCGGTTATAAATTTGAACCGTGGACCGTTTATGCGGGGCGACCGATCCGCGCGATTAAAAAACGCAACCGGGCCAACATTATGCGTACTCTGATGAAAATCGGCTATATTGATGAGGACGCCGCGGAATTACCCGATGAGTTGTGTGCCGAATAGGCCGATAATCGGAAATCAAATTACAGCCGGATCGGATTTTGGTCGCCAGGGTCGGTTTCGGCCGTAATTTGCCGGGTTTTGGCAATGCCGGTTCGGGCTTGGCGTGCCGCCGTTTCATGTTTAAGCGTTTCAAAAATATAAAGGGCATCATGGTAACACGCCAGCGCCTCCTGCAATGCTTCGCGGTTGGCCGTGGTTTTGCCTTCAAGATAATAAACTTCGGCTATTTTCTCCTGAATTTGCGCCCATAGCAACGGCTGACGGTTCTCGGTGATGATTTTTTGCTGGTTGCGATAGGCATTGACGGCCAGCCGACAGATATCCGCGCTCTTGGTCAGATGGGCGAGGTTATGAAGAAGGTAACCGAGGTTGCCCTGAATATAACTCCAAAAACGTGGGAATTGCGCCTGAGTGAATATCCGTTCACTTTCGCGAAGCTGGTAAACCGAATCGCGCAGAGCCTGCAGGTCTTCGGTTTGTTTCCAGTAATTGTAGTAAAGGCCGGAAAGCTTGTAACAAATGTAACCGTAGTCGTAGGGATAGGTATATTTGCCGAAATATTTTTGTGCCTGATGATAATGGCTGATGGCAGCTCGAAAATAAGTCCCGGGATGACGGGCCATATAAACCGACGCACAGTCGTTGAGTTGTCCGAGATGAAGATAAATGCAGCCGAGGTGAGTGGGTTGCAAAATTTGTTTTTGATATTTGAGGGCGGTTTCAAATAAATTGCCGATGGTTCTGAAGTCGTCAACACTGCGGTTGTCGGCGGCGGCGCTCATATAGATCAGACCGAGTTGGTTGAGCAGGTAAGGCATATAGTCAAGGCCGAGCGGTTTGACCGAATCGATTTGCGAAATGCGGCGGATGATTTTTTTGAGGAGATATTTTTTGTAGATTTTAGACTCGGCGTCGGCGCGGTTGACGGCGCTGACAATCGTTCCGATCAGCAAATCGAGCAGGGCGGAAGGGAAACTTTGTTCGTCGTTAAACGAATCGGCCGGCACATACATACTGTCAAGCAGGCAGATAAAAGACTGCTCGTCGTTTTCGTACTGGCGCGGGGTTTGGAAGTTGAGCCGGATGCGCCCGGTTTCGCGATAGCCCCAAATCAGAACATCGGCCCCGGTATGTTCAAGCAGGTTTTGTCCTTTGTCGATCAAGTCGAAAAAATTACGGCTTTCAAAATTGAGAAACGATTGGTCAAAATCGGGGACCAGGCATGAGACGTCAAGACCTTCGCATTGTTGCAGCAGGCGATTCAGCATACTGCCATTGCTGTTGCTGACATGATCGCAGAATTCGACGACCGTCACCTTAAACCTGATATCCGAATCAGCGGCTTCGGCACCGCTGCCGGAACCGTAAACCGGCGGTTTGGCAAAAATGTGATGCAGCAGCCTTCGAAACATTAAAATTGATCGTCCTTTTTGACATAGTTCTTAAATTCGTTGACCCGATCTTGCAATTCTTCCAGCACCTGAGCGTTAATGTCCTTAAGACTTTGCATCGGTGCCGGGACGTTGCGGAAACGATAAATCAGCCACAGAGCGATCAGGGAAGAAACCAACAGCAGCGACCATGGTGTCGGCGAATAGGCCTGAAAACATCCGAAAAACAACATCAACAGCTGAATTCTCATGCTGAAGGATGTCGCCTGAGCCGGATTCATTCCTTCGGCGACCGCCTGCTGAAAAGAGGTGTCGGCATAAAGATCGTCGTAACGGGGCAAAAAAGTCAGTTTGAGAATCAGGGCCCATGCAAAATCAATCAGGAAAAACAGGGAAAGAATGATACAGCACGAAGCGGCGCCTTCTCCGGCCATCGGTACCATTAAGGCAAACAAAACCAAACCGCAAGCGGTGGCGTCATAACGTGAAATTTTGATTCGCGACGGATGCCACGAAAATGCCAGCAACGCTGCAAATGCGCCGGTATACATCCATCCGAAGATTCCGAGCAGAAACGGCGCTGCGTTAAGAGTTCCGAGGATGCCGATACCAACCGAGACAGTCAGCGATTGTGAGGCCAACATACCGTCACCGCTGTTGGCATAACGGTAGATGCCGGCAAACAGCAATCCTGTTGCCGCAACGATTATCCGGTTGACCCAAGGTTCCAGCGAGGGGATAAAACGGAGAGCGGAGTCGGGAATAACCGCTGCCGATAAAGTGACGGCAACGGTCAGAATCAGCGGAAACCAACGTTCCAGCCGCGGGTACACGCCGGCCGTGCTGATCAGAAGTGCTCCTGCAAAGGGAATGATTATCTGCCAAGGGTTAAAAGACCCGATAAAATCGTTGCCGTTATAGAGGAAGAAATAAGTCAGCAGCAGCAACGGCAGCAAAACGGCAAACAGCGGCAAAAAAGCGGTGTTGGTTAAGCTTGCCTTGCGGTTAAAATTGCTTTTGCGGGCCATAGCGCTGTAGCAGACGGCCGGTACGACAAAACTTAGAAAGGCCAGTCCCAGAGTAATCAGAAAATTCATGTTCATTGCGGTGTTCCCTATTTATTTATCAAACAGTTATAATATGATTATCCGATTTCTTCAACATTTATATGATGACGATTTTTGCAGCCGGGCGATAAAAAAGCCGTCAATGCCGCCCAGCAGATCGGGCAGACAGCGAATATAACCTTCGGGCGTAATGAGCTTTTCAAAACCGGGCATGCCGTAAGGATTGATCTCTTCGGCGCTGATTTCGGAGATCGTAAATTCGGGGTGCGAATCGAGAAAGCGGCCGATTTGCTGTTCGCCTTCGGCTTTGCTGAGCGAGCACACCGCGTAGAGCAAAAGGCCGCCTTCGGCGACAGCCGGTGCAGCAGCTTCGAGCATTTGACGTTGGACTTCGCTGTTTTTGACAACGTCGGCGCGGGTACGGGTGTGCACGATTTCGGGATGCCGGCGCAACGTACCGGTGGCCGAACAAGGCGCATCAAGCAGAACAATTGGGTATTGAGGTGCGTTTTTGAGGTATTCGAGCGCATCGGCACAAACGATGCGTGACGCCTGCAAGCCCAGTCGTTGAAGGTTTTCACGCATGGTGTCAAGGCGGGGGGCGGAAATGTCAAGCGCTGTTACAACGGCACCTTTACTGATCAGTTGTGCGGTTTTGCCGCCCGGAGCGGCACAGACGTCCAGCACGGATTTGGCGCGTACGTTTCCGAGGGCGGTTACGGCGAGCGAAGAAGCCAAGTCCTGTACCCACCAGTGTCCCTCGGCATATCCCGGCAGTTCGCTGATATTGCCGGCGGAACGCAGACGGATGCTGCCGTTGCCCGCCAGTTGTCCGTTCAATATACGGCTCCAGCCTTCGGGATCTTCTTTTACGGTTATGTCAAGTGCCGGTTCTTCCTGAGCGGCCTGTTCAATAGCAGCAATTTTTGAGGCTGTATAGTCAGCGCGGAGAATTTCTCTAAAAGCAGTCGGAAAAAACGGCATCTGCATACGGGCGGCAATTTGTTCTTTGTCACGGCATATTTTATGCAAAATTGCATTGACAAATCCGCCGCAATAGCGGTTTCCGCGTTTTTTTGCCAGTTCGACATAACTGTTGACAGTGGCATAATCCGGAGTGCGAAAATAGAGTATTTCCACCGCGCCGAGAATGATTGCCAGATGCGGGACATCGGGACGGGCGGGGATTTTTTTGGCAGCATAATTGCGAATGATGCTTTTGATGAACTCCTGACGGCGAAGGGCTGTGAGTACCAGACGTTTGATAAAAGCATTTTCCTGCGGCGACAATTCTGTCAGTTCCTGATCAGAAACACTGCCGGCATATGCCGAATCGAGAGCTTTTTGGTAAATGTTTAAGGCGATGCTACGGATATCCACGGGTAATGTCCTTTGCTGCTACGGTTAACTGATTGGATAAACAGTTTAGAAAATTGTATCGGCAAATACAAGGGATAAAAACGATTTACACCGGTTTGTGTTTGCTGTATCAGGCAACTGCCGACGGAGATTTTTGTTTTTTTGCGACAACTTTGTTGTCTTTTTGCAAAATATATTATAGCCTAATGCGCAAACGAAAAGATAAAGCTCAATTTTTAGAATACGGAGACAATAAGTTGAAAGATGACTGCAGCGCCCGTCATAACGGCAAGCCTTTTGCCGAATGGCAGAAAGAATGGGAAATGGAAGAAAGATATAACTTCCATACGATTGAAAATAAATGGCAGCAAATTTGGGACAGCGAAAAAGCCTATAAGGTGGAAATTGATCCGGACAAACAAAAGTTTTATGTTCTGGTGGAGTTTCCCTATCCTTCCGGGGCGGGTCTGCATGTGGGCCATCCGCGTTCCTATACGGCGCTTGACGTGGTGGCACGCAAAAAACGGATGCAGGGATTTAACGTACTGTATCCGATGGGTTTTGACGCCTTTGGGCTGCCGGCCGAAAACTATGCCATTAAGACCGGGGTGCATCCGGCGGTGTCGACCAAAGCCAACATTGAGAATTTTACCCGTCAATTAAAATCAATCGGTTTCAGTTTTGACTGGGACCGTTGCGTGACTACCTGTGATCCGGAATATTACAAATGGACGCAGTGGATGTTTATCAAATTTTTTGAAAAAGGGTTGGCTTACAAAAACAAAATCGCCATCAACTGGTGTCCTTCCTGCAAGGTGGGGTTAGCCAACGAAGAAGTTGTCAACGGTTGTTGCGAACGTTGTGGCGCTCAGGTGGTGCGTAAGGATAAAGAACAATGGATGATTGCGATTACCAAATATGCCGATCGTTTGATTAATGATTTGGATGAGCTGGACTTTATTGACCGGGTTAAGGCACAGCAGGTTAATTGGATCGGCCGTTCCGAAGGTGCGGAACTTGACTTTGGTCTGACCGACAAGGAAGGAAAACCATTGTCGGATAAGAAACTGACTGTCTTTACGACTCGGCCCGATACCGCTTTTGGCGTGACTTACATGGTGCTGGCACCGGAACACAGATATGTGTCGGAACTGGCAGATATGTTTGAAAATCCCGAAGAGGTGAACGCTTATGTCGAAGCGACCGCCAAAAAGTCGGAACTGCAGCGGACCATGGATGATAGCAAGACCGGGATTGAACTGAAAGGCATTAAGGCCAGGAATCCCTATAACGGCGCTTTGATTCCGGTGTTTATTTCCGATTATGTTTTAACCGGTTACGGCACCGGCGCGATTATGGCAGTGCCGGCGCATGACCAGCGCGACTATGATTTTGCCAAGGCGTTTGAATTGCCGATTATTCAGGTGCTGGAAGGCGGCGATATCAGCGAAAAGGCCTGGGAAGAAGACGGCGCGCATGTCAATTCGGGCTTTTTGAACGGCATGAACAAAGAAGACGGCATGCGGGCGGCAATTGATTATGCGGCCGAACACGGTTTCGGACGATCGAAGATCAATTTCAAACTGCGGGACTGGGTCTTTTCACGTCAGCGTTACTGGGGCGAACCGATTCCGATGGTTTATTGCGAACATTGCGGTTGGCAGCCGGTTCCCGAATCGGAACTGCCGCTGACTTTGCCCGAAGTTCCCGACTATCTCCCCAACGATGAAGGCGAATCGCCGCTTTCCAAAGCCGGTGAATGGCTGAACGCCGTATGTCCCAAATGCGGCGGCGTTGCGCGGCGCGAAACCGATGTGATGCCGAACTGGGCCGGTTCTTCGTGGTATTTTCTACGCTATTGCGATCCGCACAATCAGGAGGCTTTTGCTTCCAAAGAAGCATTGGACTACTGGATGAATGTCGACTGGTACAACGGCGGTATGGAACATACGACGCTGCACCTTTTATATTCCCGTTTCTGGCATAAGTTCCTGTACGATTTGGGGTTGGTTCCGACGAAAGAGCCTTATCACAAACGGACCTCGCACGGGATGATTCTTGCTTCTAACGGCGAAAAAATGTCGAAGTCGCGCGGCAACGTGATTAATCCCGACGATATTGTCAGCTCATATGGTGCCGATACTTTCCGGATGTATGAAATGTTTATCGGGCCGTTTGACCAGGTGGCGATGTGGTCGGACGAAAGTCTGATGGGTGTTTACCGTTTTGTTAACAAGATTTACGGGTTGATGAAAAAGACCGCCGCGATAAAAACTTCGGAAGCTGATCTTCGGGCGATGCATAAATGCATTTTGGAAGTAAGCGAACGAATCGATCAAATGCGCTTCAATACCGCGGTTTCGTCATTGATGACTTATGTTAATTATATGTCGGGGCTGGATCAGGTTCCCGAAGAACTTTACCTGATATTGTTAAAGCTGATTGCGCCGTTTGCGCCGCACTTGGCCGAAGAAATGTGGGCACGGATGGGACAGGACGGTTTGATTGTGGCAGAAAGCTGGCCCGAAGGCAATCCGAAACTGGCCGAAGACAATACGGTGACGATGGCGGTTCAGATTTGCGGAAAAATGCGCGGAACCATCGAAATGCCGAAAGATGCGCCGAAAGCGGATATTGAAGCAAAAGCGCTGGCACTGGATAATGTTGCACGTCAGCTTGACGGCCGCGAAGTCAAAAAAATCATTATCGTGCCGAACCGGATCGTCAATATCGTGGCATAAAGAACACGGCGGAAAACAATCGGTGTTATCCGCCGCCTAAAAAGAAAGGACCGGAACATTGTTGCATAGAAAACATCTCATTTGGGGACTGCTGTTGATCTTGGGCGGCTGTGGATTTGAGCCGCTGTACGTTGAAAAAAAACACAGTAATATGTGGTATTACGGCGGTGACTTCGACACGTCGATCAGTCAGGAGATGGCTCAGGTCAGTATTGAACCGATTTCGCAGCGTTTTGGCCAGGTGATGCGCAATGAACTGTTGGATCTGCTGACGCCGAAAGGGGCGCCGAAACAACCGAAATACCGTTTGTACGTCAATCTGAGCAGTAAAAGCGTGTCGGATCAGGCTTTGCGTTCCGATATCACGGCGACCCGCAAGATGGTGAAATACCGGGTGCGCTATTATATGGTCGAAGGGACTGAAAAGGTGTTGAGCGGCGACAGCATTGCCTATGTCAGCTATGACATTCTGGCCAATCCTTATTCGACGACGATGGCACAGAAAAAAGGTGACGAAGATGCCGCCAAAATTATTGCTAACGACATTGCGTTACGGCTGGGCGCCTATTTTCATAGCACGATGACCAACCGGGGAAATCCGCATGATTTTTAAATCGGTCCAGGTGGACGGTTTTATCAAAAAACCGGATCAAAAAATCAAAGCGTTTCTGGTTTACGGCAGCAATGACGGTTTGCAGCGGGATACGGTCCGGCGGTTGGCAAAATCGGTTTGTCCCGATCTGAACGATGCCTTCCGGGTGGCGGAAATCAACGGCAGCGACGCAGTGTCGGATATCGGTCGTTTATATGGCGAATTTAACGGGCAGTCTTTGATCGGCGGCCGGCGGGTGGTTATTGTCAACGATGCTGGCAATGACCTCAGCAAGGGAATTCGAAAAATGCTGGACGAAAGCCCGAATGCCGAAAATCTGCTGATATTGTCGGGTTCCGGAAGCCTCAATAAGAAATCTTCACTGGTTAAGCTGGCGGAAGACAGCGGTGATATGGGGTGTTTTGCCTGCTATGAGGATAAGAACGAAGATATTTGCAGCGTTTTGCGGGGAATGGGACTGACCTTTGAACCGGCGGCGATTCAATTGCTCTGTTCACGATTGTCGGGTGACCGGATGGTGAATCTTGGTGAGTTAGACAAACTGGCGACTTATATGGGAACGGCTAAAAACGTGACCCCGGAAATTGTGGAAAAAATCATCAGCGATGCTTCCGATTCGAGTCTGGAAGATATTTATTATGCCGCGCTGGAAGGCGACCGGGCCAAGGCACTTTCCTTTTACAGTCGCTACATCAACGAAGGCAATGAACCGGTGGCAGTAGTGCGGGCCTTAATGTATCATTTGATGAAACTGTTGATTTGCCAGGCGGGAATCGAAAACGGCGAGACCGTTGACCGGGCAATGCAGCGGTTGGTTCCGCGGATCATTTTTTATCGCGCCGATGCGTTTAAACGGCAGCTGTCGGCGTGGAAACGCGACAAGCTCCTGCGTGGGCTGGAGATGCTGTATGCTGCCGAAAAAGATTGCAAAACCACCAACATGCCGGCGATTGAGATTGTCAGTATGTTGTTGTTGCGGATGTCGGCGGCAGCCAAAAGGCAGGGATAAGATGTTCAGTGCGCGTTTTGCCAAGTTTATTGAAATGTGGCAGCAGGAATTCGGAATCGAGCGCAGTATCGACGAAAAGGTCTGTGAAGACCGCGACGGCAATCCGATTCCCTGGTACACCTATCCGGCCATTGAATATCTGTCACAATTTGACTACCGAGATAAGAAGATTTTTGAATACGGATGCGGCAATTCGTCGCTTTTCTGGTCAGCCCGCGCCGAATCGGTTACCAGCATAGAAGACAACCCGAAGTGGTTTACCAAATGGGAAAAAGAATTTGATCGTGCCAACCTGGATGTTCGTTGGCGGGATGAGGGCGAAGCTTATGAGCAGGCGGTTTTTGAGGATGGTTGCCGTTATGACGTGATTGTGGTTGACGGCAAACGGCGGGCGGAATGCGCGGCAGCGGCGGTGAAAGCTCTGGCCGTGGGCGGTATGGTTATTTTGGATGACAGTGACCGCATCAATACCAGCAAAGAATATATGAAAGCGGTTGCCGCTTTAAAGGAAGCCGATCTGATCCAAGTTGATTTTTACGGTTTTTGCCCGATGAACTGTTACAGCAAAAATACTTCGCTTTTTCTCCGTCGCGATTTCAATTTTCAAACGCTGGCGGGGATTGAGCCGGTGAATGGCTGGGGTAATTTGTGGTCAATGAACCGGCGGGATCGAAAAGAGTTTTATAAAAAACTCGGATGATTGTCTAAAAGAATATAGACAAAAGTACTTGCAAAATAAAAAATGATGTGCTAAGCTTTTAAAAGTTATCAGGGGGTTATCTGATGACGAGCACCGCGAAAGGGGCGGAGAGCTTAGGGTTTTATTATTTATGCTTGACATAAGTGTAAACAGCTTTTTAAGGGGAAGAGCTATGAAGACACGAAATTTAGGGATATTTTTGCTCGCTGCATCATTTTGCGGTGCGCTTTTTTGTGCTTGTGCAGAAGCCAAGGTCTGTTTTGTTGGTGATCCGAATTGTGCTAGCGGAGCCGATTTTGGTAAAATTGATCCGATTCCGACTGATGATCTGTGCAAACAGGAAGGTTATACGACGGTAGCTTCAGCTTGCAACAATCCGGGCGGTGTCTGCCCCTATGATGCCCGTTATGTGAAATGCTGCGGCAGCGAATATGCTTATCAGGCATGTGTTTTTCCTTTGGAAGCGGTTAAAAAAACAGATCCCAAAAGCGGAAAACTGGTTAGCGACAAATGCGGCAGTCTCTATAGATGTCAATGTAATTCGGAATATAAAACACCGGCTCAATGGAATACTGGTATTAAAAATTGTCAGCCGGGCGGCGGCGTTTGTTTGTTGAGTACCAACGATACTGTTTTTTATAATAAATGCATTTGTGATGTAAACTATTTTCCCTATGAGGGAAGTTGCCCGGCAGAAATGAGACAAATAGAGAAATGTACGGACAGTGACGGTAAGTCCCGTGTGAGCTGCCAATGTCCGAGCAATTATCGTACCTGTACTTACGGCGGGGCGACCGGAGCCAAGAGCTGCCAACAAGGAGGATTAATCCTTTACAGTTCATGCAAATCTCCGGAAGATGAATGTAAAAATGCCGGTTATTTTAAGGACTGTGACAAACAAACCTGCTATTATGACACTAACAGTACCGAAAAAGTTAAGAATCAATATCCGATTTCGTGTGAAGATTCGAACGAAGCTTGTCCTTATGCTTACGGATTTTATAAATGCCGTTGGAGTGCTGCCAACTATTGTGCCAAATGGGATATGACGGAATATTCGAAAAAACTGCCAACCACTTGTACCAAAGACGGTGTTCAGGGAACGGTAGTGCCGTGTAATTTGGGTGGTAATGCCAACGGTGGCGGCAGCACCAAAAATTATCTCGGTTATTATCGCTGCAAACTGACTTGTGAACAACAGGTGCGCGGCGCATATTCCCAAGGGTATCTGACGGTGACGACCAATGTTCTTGACAGTAAAAACAATTTTGGGTTCGTTCGTTCGGGCGGAGGAAAAAAACATCTGTATCTTATCGGGGATGTTGCTTTCCCTAAGGGAGAGATGGGCAGTGGCGGCTGGTCTCACGACCAGATGGCAAAAGAAGATTTTGCTTCCATTAATGGTATCAATGCTTTGTATGATGTTGATCCGGTTCGGTACAGCAGTTGTGCGGAAAATCGTTATTCATATTATCGGCCGACGGTATATCTGAGCAACAAGCGCATCACTGGCTCAAATCAGATTTTGAATGTTGATTTGTCGGATGTTAATATTACTTTTGTGATGAACAGTGGCGATGGCGACGGCAGAGAAGATTATCAGCTCCTGAGCAGCCACACATGGAAAAACGTTGGATTTTCTCATTATGCAAGTAAGAGTTATGTCCAAAAGCTGGGTTTGACGGATTCTTGTGAAATGAGAACCTCTAGCCACAGAGACGGTTGGGCAGATGTTGCTTTTGACGGAGATAGAAACAATATCCACATTTATAATAAGTCAACTTTGACCCTAACCGGTGATATATCTCTGAATATGGGAACTGGTTGTTATAAGGCAGATGAAAACAATTTAAAAAATAATGAAGGTTGCGGGGCCTATACTAATTTTCGCATAAATGGTGCTTGGGGAAAAATCATTTTTGACAATGCAACGATTGATGGTAATGCAGGTAATGATTTTGACTGTGCGGACGCAAGCACGATTTTATTTAAGAATTCCAGTGGGTTGGTTGGTAAAGTCTGGTCACAATGTAATGTTGGTTTGCTGGACTCTAATATTCAGTTGTCGTTGCTTCATATTCAGCCGCATAATAACAATCAAGCGAATGTTTCTTTTGGAGGCAGCACAATCTCAGAATGCATCAAGAAAACACCGGGTGTTTATTTAAAAAATTCTATATTGACACTCGGAGGTAGAAATTTCCGGTGGCCGAGCATGATACGTAATAAGTCTGACTATGGCAGAATGTATATCAGTAAGGACAGCAAGGTAATCGTATATGGCAGTCTTTATTTAGGACCGGGTTCTTCCGTTTGTTTCCCTGATACCAATGGCACAAAATATGTAACTTCCAGCAAGGGCGGCTATCGGTTGGAAAATGGAGATAACGGAAATGCAATTGTCGCATTTAACGGTAATACGAGTAATTATAAGAGAATTTATTTCTATGATAATAAGGACAGTTGGACATGTATGCCTTGTAATCAAGGGATTTGTACGGATTATAATCAGTACAAACGCTCTTATGCGTTAGGAACTGTGAGCAGTTCAGGAATCGGTAACTGGCGTGGCACGAATCCCGATAAATGGCAAGCAGGTTGGAGCAACGGCTTTTTATTTTCGGCGTGCTATAATATGGAAGCCTGTGGTCTGGGATATAATAAGTAATACGTTTTGGGAACAGGGAAAGAACAATAATATTCTTTCCTTTTTCGCGGAATTAAATATCTGCTGTTTGCTTGATAAAAAAGTTTTGAACAGAATTATTATTTACAACTATTTATACCAAAGATTATTGTTAAAGAGAGAAAGTGAAACTGCTTTTTGAAAAAGCCTGGCACTGAAGGTATTTATAAAAATAAGAGTTAAAAAAGATAATGGTTCTGTATAATTTGTTTTTGCAAGGAAAACTCAAAATAAATGTAATGAATATTAATCCTAATTTTTAAACTCAATTTTTTATGAAAACAAACAAATTTTGGTCGTATCTGGCAGCAGCTGCCATGATGACCGGTATGGTGATGGTGACTTCCTGCACGAAGAATGACTTCGAACTGCCGGAGGTTATCGAAAGTGAGGTTCTGGACGAAGGTCTTGACGCTAATGTCAAAGAAACGAACGGAACGGAAGGTACTCAACTGAGCTACGAAAGTTGGATCGTCGTGAAGGGTATTACCCGCGCTGAATTTGAAAACAAAGTTTCAGTTACTCTCAACAATCAGCTGAACCACATCAGCGGAGAACTTGACGTACAGGACTTTAACGAAGGCAAGCCCACGTTGGAATTGTCACGCAAAGTCGGCGAAAATAAAAAAGACGGTTTTGTAACGGTGACGGATTCGATACTGGTATGTACTGTTCATTATCCGGGGTTCTCATTTGATTATGAGCTGACTTATCAGGTAGGCGTCTATGACGATGGTGTTACCCGACAAGTTATGCCTTATTATCAATATGAAAATATTACGGATAAGGGCAGCAGTTTTTCTGCTTCGGAAAAAGTGAATGAAAACGGCAAAGAGTATGAAAAACGGATGCTGACGCACGAGTTGGAAGTAACATTTAACGGTGAAGTTTATACCGTATCTGCTGAATTTGTCCTTTATAAAGGACGGGTAGAAGATGTTCTGCTTTCGAGCAAAGTTGTCAGCGAAGGTTCAAAAATTGTTTCGTCAACGGAAACTTCCGTAACGACTTCGTCTTTTATTATCGTTGAACAGGAATGGTCCGTTAGTGGTACAAAATCTTTCCGCGTTGAAACAGAACTGTTAACAGAAATGACGTATTCGTCTGAAAAACACTACGGTTTTGTTTCGCAAATGTGGGATCCTTATTCTGACCCTCTTCTTTACGAAAGTGTGCGGGACAGTATCGTTGTTGGCAGCCGAACTGAAGGTAATGTTGAATTTACCAGAATCAGCAGAACACAAGATATTGTGTTGACTGATATCAGTAAGGGCAAAACCAACTTGGCTGCAACTCATACGGTATGCGAGTATGAAGTACCTGTCTATAAAGACGATGTATTGACATACGAAATGCCGTATAGCCAAGTTGACGTTGCCAGCGAGTGGCCGGGAACCGTTGAATGGGAACAAGTCTCCGATGGATGGCGTTTCTTATTTTATATAAGAAATTATTTCAATGTCGGTGATACAACGCCTATTTGTAGCGGAACAGACCTTAATGGTGACGGTGTAGACGATATTACCGGAGAACTGGTTGAGTGGACTTGGGCTGATGCCGTTGAGCTTTCTTGGACGTATTCAGATTATATTTATCTGGCGGAGTAGAAAGTGAATTAAAAAAACACCGGGTCGGTTAAGGCTCGGTGTTTTTTTGTGTGTTAAGAGTTTTTTCTTACCTCTTATAAGCCGCGCGTGGGCAATAGTGTGTGTGCAGCAGCTTGTGGGCTTTTTCACCGTTGGGTTGGCCGATATATTCTTCATAGAGGGTTTTAATCGACTGATTATGGTGTGATAACCGGTTGGCGGCTTTCAGATCCTCATCAAACAGCCCCTTGGCGCGTTTACGGCGAATATCATCGGTAATACCGCGCGGTTTCGGTTGTCCGGGCAGCATGACGCGCGGTTGTCCGCCACCGGCAATACAACCGCCGCGGCAGGCCATCACTTCCACAAAGTGATAAGGCGGTTCTTCGCCGGCTTCGCGGGCAGCACGAAGCCGTTCCAAGACTTTTTCAACGTTGCCGGTGCCGTGGGCGACTGCAATACGAATCGTTTTTCCTGCAATTTCGACGTCGGCCTGCTTGATGCCGTCCAACCCTTCAATTGCCCGGAAGTTCAGCTCGCCCAACTCCTGTCCGGTAATGTAAAAATAAGCCGTTCGAAGAGCTGCCGTCATCACGCCGCCGCTGGCACCGAAAATGGTACCGGCACCCGAATATTCGCCGAGCGGATTGTCGGCGGCTTCTTCGGGAAGTTTGCGAAAATCAATCCCAGCCTGCTTGATCATCCGTGCCAGTTCACGAGTGGTCAACGAAACATCAACATCTTGGAAACCGGATGAGTTCATATCTTCGCTGCGGACAATTTCCCATTTTTTGGCAGTGCAGGGCATAATTGAGATGACGCGAATGCGAGCTGGATCAAGTCCCATTTTGTCGGCATAATAGGTCTTGGCCAACGCGCCGACCATTGATTGCGGCGATTTGCAGGTAGAGAAATGCGCAATCATATCCTGATGATATTTTTCCAACAGGTCGACCCAGGCCGGGCAACAGCTGGTAAACATCGGCAGACTTTGCGGTTCTTCGGTAAAGCGGCGTACAAATTCGGTCGCTTCTTCGATAATGGTCAAATCGGCGCCGAAGTTGGTGTCAAAAATGCGTTTAAAGCCCATCCGCCGCAACGCGGCATAGGTCTTTCCGGTTAAGTTTTCGCCGAATTCATAACCGAATTCTTCACCGATAGCCACCCGAACTGCTGGCGCAATCTGAACAATGGTATAGAGACTGTTGTCATTGAGCATGTCCCACACTTTCTGAGTTTCGTCATATTCGACGATGGCGCCGGTGGGGCAATGGGCAGAACATTGACCGCATTTGATGCATGGGCTGTCTGCCAGATTGATGCCGTTGGCTGCCGTTACCCGAGTGGCCAGGCCGCGGTTGAGGTAACCCAGTGCCCATACGTTTTGCTGGTTTTGGCAGACTTCGACACAACGGCCGCAAAGGATGCATTTGCTTGAGTCAAGCACCAACGCTTTGGTCGAATCGTCGATCGGCCAACGTTTGGTGAGGTTGGGCAAAGTCGCTTCCTTGATGCCGAAGGTGTTGCTCAGATCCTGGAGTTCGCAGTGTCCGGAGCGGATGCAGGTCAGGCAGGCGTTGGGGTGGTTGCTTAAAATCAGCTTGAGAACGGTGCGGCGTACTTCCACCAGTTCGGCGTCGGAAGTAATCACTTCCATTCCTTCGGCCACCGGGGTGCAACAGGAACGCATGATGCGGCCGTTGACTTTGACGATGCAAATGCCGCATCCGGCAGTAGCGTCGACGTCGGGATGTTTGCATAAGGTCGGAATCTCGATATGAACGCTTCGTGCGGCTTCTAAGATCGAAGTTCCGGCAGTTACTTCAACATCGTAATTGTCAATTTTCAGTTTTACCATTATTTAGCCTCCGTGATTTTGTCCTGATTGCCGGCCACCTTGGCTTCGTATTCTTCGCCGAAGAAACGCATGGTGGAAAGAATCGGGTTGGGTGCGGTTTGTCCGAGTCCGCACAGTGACGCCTTTTGCATGGCGACGGCAATTTTGCGCAGTTCTTCAATGTCTTTGCGGGTACCTTTGCCTTTGGCAATTTTTTCCAGCAGCAGCAACATCTGCTTACCGCCGATGCGGCAGGGTGCGCATTTGCCGCAGGATTCGTCGACGGTAAAATCAAGATAGAATTTGGCAATATCCACCATATCAGCGGTTTCGTCCATCACGATCATGCCGCCCGAACCCATAATGGAACCGACTTTTTTGAGTTCTTCGTAACAAACCGGCAAATCGATGTTCGAAGCCGGAATAACCCCGCCCGACGGGCCGCCGGTCTGGACCGCCTTCAGTTTTTTGCCGTTGGGAACGCCGCCGCCGATCTGATTGACGATTTCGTCAATGGTTGTGCCCATCGGAACTTCAATCAATCCGGAATGTTCTACCTGACCGGTCAGGGCAAATACTTTGGTACCTTTTGAAGTTTCGGTACCGAAAGAAGCAAACCAATCAGCGCCTTTGAGGATAATCGGCGCCACGTTGGCGAGGGTTTCGACGTTGTTGATACAACTCGGTTTGTCCCATAGGCCGACTTCGGTCGGATAAGGCGGACGCGGACGCGGGGTGCCGCGTTTGCCTTCGATCGAGTGGATGAGGGCGGTTTCCTCACCGCAAACGAAAGCGCCGGCACCGAGACGGATGTCGATGTTGAAGTTGAAACCGGTGCCCATGATGTTGTTACCGAGCAGACGGTTTTTCTTACAGGCTTTGATCGCTTTTTCGATTCTTTCTACCGCTAGCGGATATTCGGCACGAATATAAAACCATCCTTCGGTGGCGCCGATGGCGTAGGCGGCAATCATCATGCCTTCGATAACATCATGAGGGTTGGACTCCAAAATACTACGGTCCATATAAGCACCGGGATCGCCTTCATCACCGTTGCAGATGATGAACTTATCGTCAACAACCGGAACTTTGGCCGCCAGTTCCCATTTGAGACCGGTCGGAAAACCGGCGCCGCCGCGGCCGCGCAGGCCCGATTTCTTAATTTCGGCCGCGACTTCGGCCGGTGTCATGGTTTTGAGAACCTTCTCCAATGCCAGATAACCGCCGCGGGCAATGTATTCGTGAATATCTTCGGGATCAAGATGCCCGGCCTGTTTCAAGACCACTTTTTCCTGCTTGGTGAAGAATGGTAGCTCGAGGGACAGCACATATTTGTTCAAAAATTCGGGCAATTCGAAAGTTTCGCCTTCCTCTAATTTGAGTGCCGGAATAACATGTTCGGAAATGATGATGCGTGCCACCAGCGGTTCCAGCCGTTTGTAAAGAACGTCTTTCTGTCCCTTGATTTCGACTCGTACCAGCGGCCCCTGAGCGCATAACCCCATGCAACCGGTGGCCACGATGCGTACTTTGCCTTCCAGTCCGTGTTCGGCCACTGCTGATTTCAGCAAGTCGAGAATATCGTCGCTGCCCGAAGACTTGCAACCGGTGGAGTGGCAGCAATATATGTTACAGACAAAACGGTCAAGATCCTGCCGTTTGTTCTTGGCAATTTCGTGGATATCGAATCTTTTGTCAATCTCATTCATATCAACCATGGGCCAGCTCCTTGTCTTCGTCGTCAAATTTTTTGCGCCATTCGTCAATAATATTGTGAACATCACCGACGGTTACGCGGCCGTATGTTTTGCCGTTGACCACACATACCGGTGCCAGACCGCAACAGCCGACGCAGCGGACGCATTGCAGGTGAAAAGTGCGGTCGGGGGTGCTTTCACCCTCGCTGATTCCAAGCTCTTTTTTAAATTCTTCGAGAACTTTGTCGTTTCCTTTTAAATAACAGGCGGTTCCGGTACATACCGAAATAACCGCCTTGCCGGGTGCTTCCAGCTTGAAAAAATTGTAAAAGGTGAGAACTTCGTAAATCCGGGCCAGCGGAATGTTCATCGCTCGGGCAATTTCCAGTGCGTCTTCCCACGGAACATAGCCCTTGACATCCTGAATTTCATGGAGGGCCATAATCAGCGACCCCCTCTTTTTGCGCCATTTGGCGGCGACTTGCGTTGCAACAGAAGTATCGCCCATATACTTGACCTCCTAAAGTAAATTGTCTATGTGCTTATGCTATCAGCATATTCGTAAAAATATGATTGCACAAGTCTAAAAAAATATACTTCTTGATAACTCGAAGGTTTTATAAATGGCCTTTTTTGAATAATTGGCGATATTTGTAGATGCTGCCGCCTTCGACGTTCCAGCTGAAGTCTTTTTGCATGGCGTTAATCGTCATCCGGTGCAGCAGATCAAAATGGCGGTAAAAGGTTTCTAGTGCCTTGATCAGAGTTTCGGCATAAGCGTTAACATTGTTTTTCAACCGCTGAGCGGTGAGGTTGTTGCCGTAGACCCGTCGTTTGTGGGAAGAGAAAAACACTTCGGTGCGAAAACCGTCAATGCCGTGATCAACGGTGTCAACCAGGCCGCCGGTGGACATTGTGACCGGCAGCACGCCTTTGGCCATCGCTTCCATCTGATTGAGACCGCAGGGCTCGAAGCGGCTCGGCATCAGATAAAAATCGGAAGCCAGCTGGATCGCATAAGCAAAATCGTCAAGATAACCGCGAAAGACAAATATGCGTTCGCCGCATTTGGGATGGGTGGCCATGATGCGGTCTTTGAGGTTGGTGAGATGTTCAAAACATTTGTTGTCGCCGGCGCCCCCGAGAATGAAAATCGGCATTTCGATATTTTTAAGGGCACCGAATTTATCGCACAAGCTGATAATTGCCTGAGCGGCAATGTCATAACCTTTTTGTTCAACCAGCCGGCTGGTGGCGCAAACAACCGGGGTGCGGGCAATGTTTTTGATTTTTTTGCTAAGGTCGTCAAATTTATAAGTGTCGATCAGCGGAATTACTTTCTGCTTATATTCGGGATCGGCGGCGATTTTGGAAATCAGGCGGATGAATTCTTTTTTGTTCTCCAGTTTGGCATCCAAATGATCTTCGTCGTAAAATTTGAAATGAAACGGCGCAAAGTACTGGTTGATGGCCTCAATACGGTCCGGGTTGGGGGTGATCAGCTTTTTGTCATATCCGTTGACAATCCCGAAAAAGTTGCGGTGGTCTTTACGGATTTTTAGGATATCGCGAAAATCAAATCCGAAATCGAGTTCTTTGGAAACCTCTTCCATATAGTTTTTAGAAACGGTGACCACCCGGTCGGCAAGATGAAAATTGCATGAGGCCTGATTGTAACAGTCATAGACGATCAGAGTGTGACAGGTGCGGGGATTGCTGTTTTTAATCGCTTTGGCGTTTTTAAAGACGATACCGGCCATGTTTTCATACAGCGAATTCAGAATTTTTGACGTGTTTTCATAATCCCAGCCCTGATAACCGAGGTGATGAGCGAGATGGATCACCGGCAGGTTTTTCAGTTTTTCGCACAACTGCGGCGAAATCAATCCTGCTTCCTGCTGGGCAATCGAAAAATATTTGGTCAGTCCGGCAAGGGCGCCGCTGTGCCAGTCGTTGGCGATCAGCAGGTTGGGTGCGGCCAGTGCAGTTTTGTTTTTTTGCAGCAAAGTTTTAACCAGGATGTAAACCGCTTTGGAGAAAAAGGCGAAGCGTTCGACCTCGTTGATATGAAATTCATTTAGAATATAGCAACCGTCCTGAGCCGGGTTGTTTTCGGGATGCGGATTAATGGAGAAAAAACGGTCGTTTTGCAAAAAGATATATTCGACGTTCTCGCGTTTGCCGCGCCATACCGTAACGTTGTATTTAACCAACGTACTGCGGTTGCCCTGGAAGGGAACTTTGATAGTGATGATTTTTTCCAGCGAAACCGATTTTTTTTCGGCGCCGTCATAAATATTGTTTTCGAACCGGGTTTTCTTTTTGCCGGTATCGCCGATATAAAGCGGCGTTACCACCGAGACCACATCGCCGTCGGCGGCAAAACTGCGGTTAAAGGCTTCCGGCAATTCGGAAGCGACCATTCCCAAACCGCCCCATTTCATAAACACGGCAGTTTCCGCCGTCATCATCCAGGCGTTGATTTTGTCGATCTGCGGCCAGTCGTTTTTACCGAGGCACTGCCGGCGTCCCAGATTTTGGATCTCGGCCAGATTAGGTTTGTTGACAACACTAAAAGCGATGGAAAATTTTTTTAAATTAAAATTTTTGGGCAGCGGTTTAAAAACGCTGGAGTCGACTTTCGGCGTAGTAACACAATTCATATCATCTCTCTCAATAGTCAGAATAATCAATAACAAGAGAATATATTGTCTGTTTTAAGAATTAATTAAAAAGGCAATAGAAACTTCTCCCCTTGACTTGTTTATCTTTAATCATTAAATGTTGTATATAAGAAATATACGCGCTTTATAAAAAAATTAAAGAGGGAAAAATGAAAAACGATAAAAAAGAGTATAACTCTGAACCGGATGACTGCATTGAGGCCGAGAATATCAGAGAACAGGTTGAAAATACGGAAGAAAATCTACCTCAAAACGAACCGGAAACCGACAAGCTCAAACAGGAAAACGCCAAATTGAAAGACGATTACCTGCGGGCATACGCCGAACTCGAAAACACTAAAAAAAGGTGCGCTCAGGAGTTGGAGAAAAACTCAAAATATGCGATCGCTTCATTTGCCAAAGAAATGCTGTCGGTGGCGGACAACCTCCACCGTGCGCTGCTTGCCGCTGCCGAAGCCGGCGGCGAAGAGTGCGCTCAGCTGAAAAAAGGCGTGGAATTAACCGAATCGGAACTCAGCAAAGTTCTGGCCAAATTCGGGGTAACCAAAATGGATCCGATGGGCAAGGTTTTTGATCCTTCGTTTCATCAGGTGGTTCAGGAGGTCGAAGATAAATCGAAGCCTGCCGGCACCGTGGTGGCCGAGTTGCAGACCGGTTATATGATTAATGACCGGATTTTGCGGGAAGCGATGGTCGTGGTGACCAGATAATGTCGGTGCGTCCAACGAAATCATAAAAACAAAAACCCCGCCTCAGTGCGGGGTTTTATAATAAATCTGGCGTGCCCGAAGGGATTCGAACCCATGACCTTTGGCGTCGGAGGCCAACACTCTATCCAGCTGAGCTACGGGCACATAACAATCAAAACGAGATACTAATAATACACTTTTCTTAAAAATGCTACAATTTTTTTTATTTTATCAAATAATTCTTGACTTTTTGCTCAACTCTGGCTATTAACAAGCAACGAGTTTGTTTTTGAGGAATAAAATTATGGTTAAAAAATGTGATATTACCGGCACCGGCGTTATGAGCGGAAATAATGTTAGCCATGCTAACAACCATAGCCGTCGTCGTTTTATGCCGAACTTGCAAGTAGTTTCTCTGTTCAGCGAAGCCTTGAACAAGTTTTTCAAATTGAGAATCTGCTCTAAAACGCTGCGTTCGATTGAGCATAACGGCGGTTTGGATTCTTACTTGGAATCTACTTCCAGCAATAAGCTCACCGATGAAGCTTTGAAGATCAAAAAAGCGGTTGTCAAGAAAAAAGGCCCGGCTGAAAAACCGGCAGCTGCCGCTAAAAAAGCAACACCGGCCCGCATTGCCAAAAAGGCTGCCAAAGCTGCCGAGTAGTTTAGAAAAATATTTTGCTTTTTGACACCTCCCGGGTTCGGGAGGTGTTTTTTTGTATCCCGAAAGCCTCCGGATAACCCGGGAGGTGCTTTTTTGTGTTTGTCAAATGTTGTAAAGACAGGCTAGCATTTAGAATTAAACCGCTTTTAATCCTTGCCGGAATGACTTACATCAAGCTGGATTGTAAAAGTAAGGAGGAAAAAAAGTATGTTTTTTGATAAAGATAAACTGGTTAACCCGTTAAAAGAATATTATCAGGGCGGTTATGACTGGCAGCCGCAGGAAGCACCGGGCGTTCAGGCCGACATGCATCCGGTTCCCGATTGCGGAGAGAAGAGTTATCGCGGCAGCGGCCGTCTCAAAGGACGAAAGGCCCTGGTGACCGGCGGCGATTCCGGAATCGGCCGTGCGGCGGCGATTGCCTACGCTCGCGAAGGGGCTGATGTTGCCATCAACTATCTGGCTGCTGAAAAAGATGATGCCGAAGAAGTGCGGAAGCTGATTGAGGCGGAAGACCGTAAGGCTGTGCTGATTCCGGGAGATATCAGCAGCGAAGACTTTTGCAAAACCCTGATCGAGAAGGCTGCCGATGAACTTGACGGTTTGGACATCTTATGTCTGGTGGCCGGTAAACAGGTGGCGCAAAAGGATATTGCAACCCTGTCTACCGAGCAGATTGTCAAAACTTATGAAGTTAACGTTTTTGGGATGATGTGGCTGGTGCGCGAGGCAATGCCTTATCTGAAACCGGGCTCATGCATTATCAATACCACCTCGATTCAGGCTTATGACCCTTCGGAATATTTACTTGATTATGCCGGCACCAAAGCAGCGATCCGTGCTTTTACCCAAGGGCTGGCCAAACAAATTGCCCCTAAGGGGATCCGGGTCAATGCCGTGGCGCCGGGTCCGATTTGGACCCCGCTGCAAATATGCGGCGGCCAGCTGAAGGAAAATCTGCCCGATTTCGGCAGTGATACGCCGATGAAACGTGCCGGTCAACCGGTTGAATTGGCCGATGTTTATGTTTTTCTTGCTTCGCCGGAAGCCAGTTATGTTACCGGACAGGTTTACGGAGTTACCGGCGGTATGCCGACCGTGTAAATAAGTAACCAAATTTAAAAAATATATTCCGGTATTGATGTACCGGAATATATTTTTGTGAAAAGCGTTTTCTAATTGTCGTCATCGTCCATTGTCGGATTGCCTTCCAGCATGGCACGCAACATCCATGATTTTTTGGCATAAATTGCCAGATATTCTTCCAACAGGTTGGCAAGCAGGAAATTATCCTTTTTATCGGCTTCGTCGCGAATGTCTTTGGCGAGGGCCATAATGTTTTGGCAATCGGCTTCTAACAATTCCAAAACTTCGAGATCAGTATAATCGCGGCCTTCAATTTCCTCAATGGTGGCATTATCAAGGTATTCGGCCATGGTTACCAGCGGCATTTGATTTTGCATTTTCATCATTTCGGCTACCTGGTCATATTGCAGTTGGAACATCTGGTACAGTTTTTCGGTCATTTTGTGGACGATAAAGAAGTTGGGTCCGACGACATTCCAGTGAAGATTGTGTATTTTGACGTTTATAACGGCCAAGTTAGAAAGAAAAATATTCAGTTTATCAACTTTTGCAGCCATGTTATCCTCCTTTGTTTGATGAATTGTACATCCTAGAAATAGGCGCAAAAGCTTGTTTTGGTAGGGCATATATCAAAAAAGATAAGGGAGGTGGCAGGATGTTTATAGACCCGGGGCTGTCTGAAAAAGGAGTCAGAAAAGTGTTTTATCGGCAAGGGCATGATAACGTTTACGGATGCATTGAATGCAGGTTTTGTGAACACCCGGGGTGATGTCGTAGATAATGAAGCGGCCGCGGCGGGATGCGGTTACAAAACCGTCGTCACGCAGCCGTTTCAGATATTGCGAAACTTTAATCTGTTCGCAACCGATGCCGTTGATGATTTCACTGACGCTGCAGGGACCGTTGAGGGTAAGAAACTCGAGGATTCGCATTTTATCGTAGTTGGCAAACAATTTGATGCGGTTGGCCGCCATCATGGTATAGTCGGCCGGCAGCATGATTTTGCACTCGTCGCGCAGATACTGAAAATCGTCGGTCATATATCCGTACAGTTTGCGCAGGCAAGAGAAAATGCTGGCCGGATATTCTTCGTAAATATTATAATAAATAAAAATTCCGCGGCGTTCGGTTTTGACCAAGTGAGCATCGCGCATTTTTCGCAAACTTTGTGAAACGGCGACCTGATCTTCGCCGAGTGCCCTGGTAATTGCCGAAACCGAAGAACTGCCGTTGACATCGAGGTATTCCAAAATATGCAGCCGAAGCGGATGGGCAATATAGAAAATGCCCTTAGCCGCTTTTTTCATGATTTCTGTCGGCAGCTGCTGTTCCATTTTTGTCGTCTTTCCTTTTTGCTTCTTCTATTAAAGATATAGCAAATCGGAAATTTATTGCAAATAAAAAATCCCCGGTTTGAATCGGGGAGCGGGTTAGTTTAAGAACGGCTGTACATACCGGTCAAACTGCCGCGGGCTTTGCGGCGACCAGCCCATCAGGTAACGGTCTCCCATGCAGAACAGCGGTGTGCCGATATTATTGCCGAGTTTGAATTTTTTTGCACAACGAAGCAGCAGTTCGTATCCGCCGGGATTGTGGATATTGATCATTGTCACTTTAAGGTTCGGATATTTTTGGGCAAGGTAATCCAAGGCATCGTGACAGTAAGGACATTCATTGTAGTAGAAAAAGTAGATTTTATTGTCGGTAAGTGTCGAGTCGGCTTTTGCAGGCGATTCTTTGCATGCTGTGGTCAGCATCAGCAAGAGCAGCAGACAGAAAATTTTGCGCATTTAAATTCTCCTTATTCGATACAGCAGTCGACGGCTTTTCTGACAAAGCTTTTCATCCGTCCGAGCATGCCGGCGGGCTGTTCTCCGTCACTGTTTTCTTCAACCGTTTCCGCCACCGTCTCAACGCCGGTCGTACCTTCTGTTTCCCCAAGCGACGAAAGCTGTCCGCTCAGTTTCTTGACGTCGTCAAAACTCTCTTCAATCCATTTGACATCCTCAAGATCAAGCAGTTTCATGTTCAGGCCCCAGAAAAGACAGTAAAGTTCGTACGACTGGTCAAACAATTTGTACGCTTCTGCCTTGTGACCCAGACTCTGCTGTTTGGTTCCAACTTCCATCAGACGCATCGATGCCGAAAGAAGATGCTTTGAAATACACCAGACCTCACCTTCATACGCCGGTATAACCTTCTGCATCAGCTGCTTGCGCGTCTCCCGGATCTGCTCAATCAGTTCATAGTACGAACTCTTACCCGTCTTCGCGCCCGAAAACATCAGATGTTCTTCAATCGAAATCAGATTCATGATCCCAATCGTCAGATCCTGATCCGACGAAAGGTCTTTCGGATTCACTTTCTTGCCCGAATCCAGCTTCTCTACATATTCTTTGATTTTCTTTTCTCTGCTCACAATAACAACTCCTAGAAAGAATACAATTCGCCGGCTTTGTTGCACAACGGATTATAATAAAAATAAACGCTGAGCGCCGCCAGCGCCAAAACCGGAACCACAACTTTTTCAAACGGAAAATGAGCATGACCGCCGTTTTTGGCTTTCATCCACTGATAAAAATGATTTGACAGAATCAGCACCACCGCCCCGGCAATCACACTGAACAAAAACGGATCCAGATAAAGGAAGCCCAGCAACGGTTCCGGGCGGTATTCCATCTGGCTGACATACATAAAACCGATCATCGCCACACTGAGGACAATCAGCCAAAAATCACGGCCGGCAAAATGCCAGTTTTTCTTATCAAACCAAACAATCATCCAATAACCGAGCAATGCCAGCAGCGCACCGGCCCACACACCGACAACGCTGTCGTCAACACCGAAATAGCGGGCAACTTCAAGTGAAGCGGCAACTGCTACCGTACAAACCGCGCAGGCCGGGTTGGCAAAGGCCGGAAGCGTCCACACCACTGTCAGCAGCAAAAACAATCCTAACATCATTTTGATTTTCCTTATCATTAAAACAATTACTTTCTGCTTATAATATAATCTCTCAACTTGCAAATATTTTTTATTGATTATGCGGAGAATTTTAGCTACAAAATAAACATTATCCCCTTTCTGGAGAAAACAAGATGTACCGCCTGATTCAAAAAGCTGCCGAACAGCATAGTCTTAACCGCGAAGAACTGATTGCGCTGCTTCGCAACGACGAAATCAACCGACAGCTTTTTGAAACGGCGGACGAAGTGAGGCGGCAGCAGGTCGGAGACGGCATTCACTTACGCGGACTGATCGAATTTTCCAACTTCTGCCGCAATAACTGCCGTTACTGCGGATTGCGCCGGGACAATTTCAACATTGAACGTTATCGGATTGACGAAGATACTATTTTTAAGTTAGCCGAACACGCCGCCGTTAATATGAAGCTGCGAACCGTGGTTTTGCAATCGGGAGAAGATTTGCATTTTACCACCGAAAAGCTCTGCAGCATCATCCGCCGTATTAAAAGTCTGGGCGTGGCATTAACACTCAGCATCGGCGAAAAAAGCCTTGAAGAATACCGTGCTTACCGCGAAGCCGGAGCCGACCGTTTTTTATTACGGATCGAAACCACCGACAAACAGCTTTATCTTGACCACGATCCGGGAATGGACTGGGAACAGCGTGCCGATTGTATCTGCAATCTCGGACGCGCCGGCCTTGAAATCGGCACCGGCGTTCTGGTCGGACTGCCGGGACAAAAAACAGAAACTTATGCCGACGACATTTTATTTTTTAAACAAGTCAATGCCGATATGATCGGCATCGGTCCTTTCATCCCCCATCCGGACACCCCGCTCAAAACCGCTGCCGGCGGCACGTTGACGATGGCCCTAAAAGTCATGGCGCTGACACGGCTGTTGCTGCCCGACATCAATATCCCGGCCACCACCGCCATGGAAACGCTGGCCGAAAACGGGCAGATTATGGCCCTGAAAGCCGGCGCCAACGTGATCATGCCCAACGTCACCCTCACTCAATATCGTAAACATTATGAACTGTATCCCGGAAAATCGACCACCGGATATACACCGGACGAGAGTCTGAAGGCCGTCAAAGATAAAATTGCCGCACTAGGACGTTTTGTCGCCGAAGATTACGGATTTCGCCGTCAAAAAAGATAAATTTTATCAGTATCTGCAGGGTTTACAACTTAAATAATTCGTGATAAAATTATATATTATAAAGGACATTTAGAGCGCCTTGAACTGTTTTAACCCCGGTAAAGGAATTTGCAATGCCCCGCTTTGACAAAAAAATCGTTTTATTCGGCTTCGGAGCTGTGGGCCGCAGCGCTTTAACCGTGTTGGAAAAAGAAGTTAGTTTTGCCCCTGCCAGGCTTTTGATTATCGACCGTCTGCCGCAGCCTTTTGAACTGCCCTACCGCTACCTTCAGGCCGAACTTCACCCGGGCGGACAGGAAAGCCTTTTTTCTCCGCATCTCGAAGCCGGCGACATGCTGCTCGATTTCAGTTCCGAAACCGACTGTTTGGAAACACTTAAATGGTGCCGTCAGAACAGCATCATGTACCTCAACACCGGTGATAACGAATGGCCGGACAAAGAGTGGAAAAACATATACGATCATTATCAGGAAAACGAACAGTTTTTTCAAAACGGACGTCGCGACGGCGCTACCTGCATTATTCATCACGGCGCCAACCCCGGTTCTGTTTCCCATTTTGTCAAAAAAGGGTTGGCCGATATCGTTGCCGAAGCAGATGGCAGCACAGAATGTTCTTTTGACCGCCGCCGTGCCGCCGATTTGCTGAAAGACGGATGGTGGGGCGAACTGGCCGAATTTCTCGGTGTTAAAACCATTCACTCCAGCGACTGTGATATCCAGGAATTTGACCCGCAAACATTGCGGCCAGGCGCTTTTTACAGCACTTGGAATCCGCCGACTTTTTTTAACGAAAGTACCGCATTGGCGGAAGTGCGTTCCGGTACGTTTGAGCCCGGTCTTCACCCGCTGGCGGTCAAAGCCGACCGCCGAGACGGCTGGCAGGAACTGAACCGGCGCGGCACCGAATGTTTGGCCGACGGCTGGACTCCGGCAGGAAAATATACCGGGATGATCATCGGCCATGAAGAAATTTTTTCGATTTCCGATTGTCTGTCGGTTTACAATTCGGACGGAACGCTGCGCTATCGTCCGACGGTCTATTTTGTTTACCGTGCCAGCAATGCTGCCATGAAGGCCTTGCAAATTCAGGCAAACAGAGGCTATACGGATCCAGACGATTACCAGTTGATTGAAAAAGGAATCACGGCCGGTACCGAATACGTCGGCGTATTGATTATGGGCGACCGTTTCAAACCGCACTGGGTCGGCAATTGCCTGACACTTGAGCATATAAACAAATATTTTCCCAAACAAACCCCCACTATTTTACAAGTAGCCGTACCGGCCGTTGCTGCCGTTTCTTACATGATCCGTCATCCGCAAATCGGCATTTGCTACCCGGATGAACTGCCGTACGAACCGCTTCTTGAGGTTATTGAGAAATATGCGGGACCAACCATTTCCGTCACTGCCGATATCAATTGCCGCCACGATATAAGCCGGGACATTTACGCCGTAAATTAATTTTAGCAAAAAAAGACAAAAGAGCTTGATGTTTTTGTCAAGATCAGATAATATGATTTTGTGAAAATAATTTTTATAACTACATAATACCTATTAGTATGAAGAATAAAAACGCTTTCGTTTCTTATCAGGAAACCACACCGAACTACATTATCGGAATGCTTGATGCCGCAAACCAGGAAGCCATCATGCTGACCGTAATCGCCCACAAGCAATACGACCGCCTGCTGCCGATGGTTAACAGCGGTTATAAAGTCAGTATCCGGGTTCTGGAAACCTTAAAATGGTGCGGAAAAGAAAACTTCATCTGCCGCTTTCTCGACAACGGCTTCGAATTTTTCGGAGATTACAAGCACCTGCTGAACTTCCTTAATGTATTTCTCGGCCCTAAAAACGCCGCGGCTTACATTATGGAAAACAATCTCCGGATGGTGGACGAGAACTGCAACAGCTGCTGGTGCCGTACAGCCAAGCTGCTGACACCTCAGCAACTGGCCGAAAACGGATACTGGGACGAACTGGTACGCCGCCACAACTGGGAAGTTCTGGCCAAAAACGGACAGGCCGACCTCATTATCAACAGTGGCCAATACCAAAGTCCTGCTGCCATCAGCATTCTGAAGCGCTATAACCTGACCGAACGAATCATTGAGTTGAAAAAATTTGAATGGCTCACCAAAATCGTCGGTGGCGAAAAGCTGCTTTACCAACACAAACAATTTGAGCTTCTGTATCGGTGCCGTACTCAACTGACCAACTGGACCGAGAAAGAAACCCTCAAAGAACTGTGCCGTTGCCCGGAGGGCCGCAAGCTGTTGTATAACCATAAGGAATACGGCGCTCTGATCAAAAACGACTGTACGGAGTTTTTCATCCAAGACCAACTTTGGGAAATTCTTGCCCGTTTCGGCCGTTATGATCTGATCAACTGGGAACTGTGGTATCAGAAGGAAAAAGAGAAAGTCGACACTCAAGTCGGATTTCACGACATGAACGACTTCTACGTTCATGCCGCCGCTGCCAAAGAATGGAAGTATCTGCTTTGGGACAAACAACGAAAGTTGTTGTTCAAGCATCACAAATTCAATTTGTGGCGACAAACTTTCACCGCTTCGGAAGACAGCGGGGAAAAAGAAAAACAGCCCCTGTTTGCTCAGCTGCAGGAAAAATTCAGCCGAAAGTTCCGTCCCTGTGAGGATGATGAAGATCTGGATTAAACTGAATTTCAACTTCAAAAAAGAAACCGCCCCAAAGGCGGTTTCTTTTTTGTATCTACAACTTTTACAAACTGATCAGTTCGCGGACGCGTTGTTTCAACTGCTCCAACACTTCGGCTTTGGGTGTATATTTTTCTTCAAAAGGCATCACCGTCTGCCAGCCCAAGTCTTCATAGACCTGCTGAATCTGTTTGACCACACCTGGTTTCCATCCGTAAGATCCGAAAACCAGCGCTTTTTTTCCGCGCGGTGCCAGTCCTTTCATATAAGTAACAAAAGCAGCCACACGCGGAAAAAGTTGATTGTTTAGGGTCGGATTGCCGATGCAAACATAAGCCGCATCCAGAAAATCAACCATCACTGCCGAAATATCATCAACGGCCAGACAATGTTTGGTCACCGGAATCCCGGCATCCTGAAATTCGGCCATTACCGTTTCGGCCATTTTGGCGGTTGCTCCCCACATGGAATCGTAAACGACCACTGCTTTGCCTTCATTGCGGCCCGAAGCCCATTTGGCATACAGGCCGAGAATCGTGTCAACTTCTTCCTTTCCCGACCAAATGCAGCCGTGAGAGGGAGCAATCATCTCAATATCCAGTCCAAGATTGCCGGCCGTATTCAGAGCTTTTTCAGCCTGAGCGCCGAATGGAAACAGAATATTAGCATAATAGCTTTTGGCTTCATTGAACACAATATCCAACGGCTGTTCGGAAGCAAACAATCCGTCCGAAGCCAAATGCTGTCCGAAACCGTCGTTTGACAACAGCAATTTTTCTTCGCGAACATAGGTCATCATCGAATCAGGCCAGTGCAGCATCGGCGTCGTCATAAAAGTCAGACTGCGGTTGCCGAGCGAGACCGTTTCGCCGGTGGTTACCAATTTATAATTCCAACCGGCAGTGTCAAAGTGGGCTTCCAGCGCCATTTTTCCGGCATTGTCGGTAATAATAACCGCCTGCGGCGCCAATTTCATGATTTCGGGAATATTTCCAGAATGGTCCATCTCGACATGATTGACAACGACATAGCTGATTTTTGAGAAATCAACCACGCTGCGAACCCGCGCAATCATTTCTTCCGACATGTAATTCTTAACACCGTCGACCAAAGTAATTTTTTCATCCATGATCAGATAGGAATTGTAGGTAGAACCGTGAGGAGTGGCGTACCCGTGAAATTCTCTCAGGTTCCAATCTTTAACTCCCACCCAGTAGATGTTGTTTTTAATTTCTTTCGCTTGCATTTTTGCATCCTTACATATATTGTTTTAGTTGGATATAAAATAATCATGTAATTTTAAGTTGACAACCTGTTTTTTTAAGGTTATCAACAATAATAATAATCATTATCATTTATAAGGGTAATAAATGAAATATTCCAGACAGCGCGAGCTGATTTTGAAAACTTTACGCGAAAACTGCATCCACCCGACAGCAGAACAACTTTGTGAGTTGATTCGCAAAGAAGAACCGACCGTCAGCCTGGCTACAGTTTACCGCAATCTCAATCTGCTGGCAGAAAACGGAATCGTCAAAAAAATCGAAGGGCTTGACGGAACTGCCCATTTTGATCATCAAACGCACGATCATTACCATTTTATCTGCACAGAATGCCATAAGGTCTGTGACATACCCTACGACATTGCGCCCGATCTGGCTGCCGACGTTAAGCGGCAAACCGGGCTGACGGTCGAAACTTATGATATTTCGTTTCGCGGAATATGCAAAGAATGTCAAAATTCAACCAACAACTTAAATTAAGGAGCTTAAACTATGGAACTCAAAGGTTCAAAAACCGAAAAAAACCTGATGGAAGCCTTTGCCGGAGAATCTCAGGCACGCAACAAATATACTTATTATGCCTCTAAGGCTAAAAAAGAAGGCTACAACATCATTGCCGACAAGTTTGAACAGACCGCCAACAACGAAAAAGAACACGCCAAAATCTGGTTCAAGCTGTTGCACAACGGCGAAGTTCCTTCGACACTCGACAACCTGAAAGACGCTGCTGCCGGTGAAAACTACGAATGGACCGACATGTATGACCGCATGGCCAAAGAAGCCAGAGAGGAAGGCTTTACCAAAATTGCCGCCCTGTTTGAGATGGTCGGCAAAATCGAAAAAGGTCACGAAGAAAGATACAACGCCCTCCTCACTTCGCTGGTCGAAGGCAAGATTTTCAATCGTCCGACCAAAGTTATCTGGGAATGTGCCAACTGCGGACATCGCATCGAAAGCCCGATGGCACCCGAAAAATGCCCGGTATGCGATCACCCGAAGGCTTATTTCTTTGAACTGCAGGAACAGTTATAAACAACAATCATATTTTATGTCCGCCCCGAAATTTTCGGGGCAGATTTTTTGTTCTTAATAAGTATTTAAATTCTTTAGTTTTTGTTAAAAATATGTTATATCAAAAATACAAATGAACTTGCCTGTTTATTCCGCTGCACCTACAGCGGCAAATCAGCGCAAAATGCATACAGACTTTTATATGACCGGCCCGCTCGGGCAAACAACCCGTTTCGGTAAGGTCGGCAAGGGGAATGAAATGAAAAATTTGTTGAAAAAATTTAAAAATTTTTTCAAAGACATTACCAAACATCCACGCTTTATCAGCCTGCTCAGCATCATTATGTATTATTACTCCCGTTGGGTCGGCAAAACAACCCGCTGGGACGTTTTTGGCATGAACCAGCTGTATCAGGTTTGGCATCAGGACAAAGCAATCATTCTGGTCATTTGGCACGGCCGCGCGATGATGATTCCGCATTTTTGGAACCGGCAACGACCGCTTAAGGCTCTGGTATCTTTGCACAAAGACGGAAGAATTATTGCCGGCTTTCTGGAAAAATACGGTTTCGGTACCATCGGCGGATCATCCACAAACGGTGCCCAATCTGCCGCTCTAGCCCTGCTGCATTCGTTGCAAAACGACACCGCCGTCGCCATTATACCGGACGGTCCACGCGGTCCGCGAATGAAAATGAGCATCAGCCCGCTCTACTTTGCACGCAAATCGGGCAAACCCATTTTCGGCGCCACTTACAGCATCGAGCATTCGCTGATTGCAAAAAGCTGGGATGCGATGCTGCTGCCACCGCCGTTCTGTCGCGGAATCCTACATATTACCAAGCCATACTACATACCGGCCGATGCTTCTGACGAAGATTTGGAAAAATATCGTCAGGAAATCGAAAACGATATGAACAATTTAACTTTCAAAGCTGACCGGCGGTTCGGGCTACCTAAAATCGAACCCGGCGTCAGTGCAAAATCGAAACGCTATCCCGACAAATCAGAGAAGAACTAATGTTTATCAAAATTTACAATACCCTTATCCGTGTTTTATATCCCCTAGTTATCAGCCGTTACATCAAAAAACGCAAAGAACGCGGCAAAGAAGACCTTAAACGCTTTAACGAAAGAATCGGCCGTCCAGTTTTGCAACGCCCGGAAGGAATGCTGTTTTGGTTTCACGGCGCTTCGGTCGGTGAATCTCTTTCAATGCTGCCGCTGATTAACCGTTTGCTGGAAACTTATCCTCAAGCTCATGTCATGGTAACCACCGGAACTACGACTTCGGCCGAACTGATGGGGAAACGCCTGCCCGAACGTGCCTTCCATCAATATATCCCGATTGACAATCCGGTATTTACCACCCGCTTTATCAAACACTGGCACCCCGATTTGGTGTTATGGTTTGAGTCGGATTTGTGGCCGGCAATGTTATCCGGCATCAAACGCAAGAACATTCCGCTGCTGTTGGTCAACGGACGGATTTCCAACAAATCTTTCAAACGCTGGCAACAATTCGACTTCATCTGTAAAGAATTGCTTGATTGTTTTACCACCTGCCTCGGACAATCGGACGAAGATGCCTATCGCCTGAAAGTTCTCGGCGCCAAAGAAGCCACCTGTCTCGGCAATCTCAAATATGCCGGAACGCCGCTGCCAGTCGACGAAGAAAAGAAAGCCGTGCTGCTTAAGCAGATCAACGGTCGTACTTTATGGCTGGCCAGTTCCACCCATGACGATGAGGAATTCAAAATTGCCCGTTTTCACAACGAACTTAAAAAAGACTTCCCCGACCTGCTGCTGATCATCGCTCCGCGACACCCTCATCGCGGCCCTGAAATTCAGCAACGGTTGCAAAAAGAACTGGGCTTAAAAGTTTCCCTGCGTTCAAATGACGAACCGATTGCGGCCGATACGGATGTTTACATTGCCAACACCATCGGTGAAATGGGACTTTGGTACGGAATTTGTCCGCTGGTTTTTATCGGCGGTTCCCTTATCCCGCATGGCGGACAAAACTTCATGGAACCTTCGCGTTGTCGCGATGCCGTTGTTGTCGGCCCGCATATGCATAACTTTACCGACGCCATGAACCGTGCCAAAAAAGCCGATGCGGTCATTCAGGTAAACGACGTATTGGAACTGACGGAAACCGTCAGACAATTGCTCAACCATAAAGAGCTGCTGGAAGCCAAGCGATCGCTGGCTTACAACTGGGCAACCTCAGAGGCAAAAGTTCTTGACGGTATTATGGACAAAGTCAAAGGATATATTCGCTCATGAAAACCCCTTCCTATTGGAACAAGCAAAGTCTGATCGCCCGGCTCTTGCTGCCGGTCGGAAAACTGTATTCTGCCGCTACCGCCCTGCGTTTGCGTTTGAAACAGCCGCAAAAAGCAAAAGTGCCGGTTATTTGCATCGGCAATCTGACCGCCGGCGGAACCGGAAAGACTCCGGTCGCGGCCGCGATGGCAACGTTGCTCAGACAATGCGGTTACAATCCGGCCTTTGTCTCGCGCGGATACGGGGGCAGTCTGAGCGGTGTTATTGTCGACCGAGAAAAACATACGGCACGGCAAGTGGGAGACGAACCGCTGTTGCTGGCCAGACAGGCACCGGTAAGCATCAATCCAGACCGTTATCAGGCTGCCGTACGCGCCGTTGCCGAGGGCGCCGATGTTGTTATTATGGATGACGGCTTTCAAAATCCGGGACTTTATAAAGATATCAGTCTGGTTGTTTTTGACGGAGAATTCGGCATCGGAAACGGTTATCCGGTTCCGGCCGGACCGTTGCGGGAAGAATTAAACAACGGCTTCAAACGGGCGTCAGCCGCTATTATTATCGGCAACGATCGTCATCATTTGTCCGCAAAGTTGCAGGGGCTGCCGATTTTTTATGCCCATATGACAGCTGAACTGCCTCCCCTTTCCGGAAGCAAGGTTATTGCTTTTGCCGGCATCGGCCGACCGGAAAAATTTTACGCCTCCCTGCGCGAAAACGGTGTTGAGCCGGCTGAAACCATAGACTTTCCAGACCATCACAATTATTCCGAAACCGAACTGCAGGATTTGATTGATCGGGCATGGCTGACCGATGCAGAACTGATCACTACCGCTAAAGATTTTGTTAAAATCCCTTCGTCCATGCAACATCACTTTAAAGTGCTGGAAATTAAAATCACCTGGGACGATGAAAAAGAATTGAAACGTTTTATCAACAACAACATGCCGTTAAAAACGGCAGCAGAGATTTGATTTTTGCCGCTCTGAAAAAAGACAGAAATCAAATTCGTTTTAGGAGAAAAACTATGAAAAAATCTAAAAAGGAAATGCAGGAACTGCGGGAAAAACTAGCCGCTTACCACCGCGGCAACCGGCAGGAAGAAATTGAAGAGCATAACGGCAAACCGTTTACCAGTCATAATACACCGACCCCAAAAACCAAATATAGCCGCAAAAGAATGACCAAGCTGGAACGCGACGATTATTAGGACTTTTTCTTTCCCGCCGCAAGGCACGTCTTCTGTTTGGCGCGCATCATCTGAACGGAAACGGTAAGTGTTTGTTTGAATGCTCCGAATAATTAGCCGACATGCCCCTCCCCGTGTCTAACGATGCTCCGAACAATCAACAGACATAACCTTTCTCCGTGTCTAACGTGGGGTTTTCATCGACGGGTATCCTGAACGGTCTGAGATGACCCCGTGAATCTAGCCCGGATTTTTAGATGACAAAAAACCTTTCTGTCACAGAGAGGTTTTTTCATAAAAATATCGGCCGCTTTCACTGCCGGCGGAAGAGAAAATAAGCTGAAATAACAGTCACTCTTTTTCATCGTTGTCAGCAGAACAACGCTCCAGCTTTTTTTGTAAGGCAAGGTCAACTTGTTCAAACTGCTGAAAAGATATTGTTCCTGTAAACAGATCTTCCCGCAAAATTTCCTGCTGTTTCAAAATCAATTTTTTTTCCATAAGAAAGATTTTTATAATAATTTATAGTGTTCGATAATATTTCGTCGGCCGGCTAGGCGACAAAAAACTCTGCTGTTGTAAAACAGCAGAGCCCGCGAAATCCCTCTTATTTTTTGGCACAGAACAGAGGAACGCGTTTTTTATATCGGTTCAATGATTTTTCAACAAAAAGCAGATAATAAAATTATCTGCTTAAAACCAAAAGGTTTTAATTTGATCTTTACTTGTAACGGCGACTTAGCCCCTTTTTCCATTTTCGGAACATACTATTCGCATCGATTAAAGACGGTTTCCACTAAGTGAAGAATCCGGAAAAAATCCGCATGCCGCAAATTGTTCGCTGGCCATATGTTTCAAGATCTGAATTTCAAAGAACGTTTAACTTTTGTCTTATTATATATACAAATTTGACAAATAATTATTTTATGTCAAGTTCTATAACACACTCAAAAATCAATTGCAACCCCAAATACGTCTTTTTATAAAACGGTATCATACAAATTGTAAAAAAAAACCGAGGCGTTTAACCCCGGTTTTTGTCGTGTTGCAAGCAAGATGCTTACTCGTCATTACTTTTGGTTTCGGGTTCATTAACCTGATCGGACAAACTGTCATCCGTATCAGCAACGCTCTCCCCCAACACCTCGGAGCCGGTTTCTTCTTCCAACTCTTCTTCGTCTTCGGCATCGGCATCCAGCCAGGTAACAGAAACCACCCGTTCGTTTTCGGCGGTACGGAACAGGATGACACCTTGAGTTTTACGGCCGGCAATACGGATATCTTCCACCGGCATACGGATCAATTTGCCACCGTCGGTTACCATCATGATCTGGTTATCGTCTTCAATCGGGAACGAACTGACCACTTCTTTGTTGCGGGCAGACATTTCCATGTTGGCAATACCACTGCCGCCACGACCGGTTACCCGGTATTCGTAAGAAGAAGAACGTTTGCCATATCCGGTGGAAGTAACGGTCAGAATAAACTGTTCGTTCCGACGCATATTTACAAACTGTTCAACCGAGAGCTTTTCAAGCAATCCTGTATCGGCAGGCGAAATACAAACACCCTCGCCGGCTTCTGCTTCCATTCTCTTGACGGCAGAAACGACTTTTGCATATTCGTCACGTTCTTCCGCACCGGCATCACTGTGATTAAGGATCGACATCGAGATCACCTCGTCGCCGTCAGCCAGTTTAATCCCGCGGACACCGACCGAATTGCGGCCGACAAACACACGCACTTCGGTAACCGGGAAGCGGATGCATTTACCGCTCCGGGTTGCCAGCATAACATCATTGTCTTCGTGGCAAATGCGAACATTCATCAACTTGTCGCCGTCGTCAAGTTTCATTGCAATTTTGCCGTTTGACTGTACGTTAACAAAATCCATCAACGAATTGCGGCGAACCATCCCGCTCGCGGTTGCAAACATGATTGACAAATCTTTGCATTCGGCTTCGTTTTCCGGCAGCTTGAGGACAGTGGTAATATTTTCGCCTTCATCAAGCGGCAGCAGGTTGACAAACGGTTTGCCTTTAGAAGTCGGCGACCCTAACGGCAGCTTATAAACTTTCATTTTGTAAACCAACCCTTTGCTGGAGAAGAACAGCACCGGTGTATGGGTACTGGCAACGAACAGACGTGATACAAAATCTTCTTCCTTGGTTGCCATGCCCGATTTCCCCTTGCCGCCGCGTTTCTGTGCTTTGTAGGCATTGAGCGGCACCCGTTTGATGTAACCGGCATCGGTAACCGTCACCACCATTTCTTCACGCTGAATCAGAGATTCGACATCCTGATCATATTCGATATCCTCAATTTTGGTGCGGCGCGGGGTGGCATATTCGTCTTTAATTTTCACCAGCTCGTCACGCATAATGCCGTAAAGTTTTTCGCGGCTGCTCAAAATTGATAGACATTCCTTGATCTCGTCGCCCAAATTCATCAATTCTTGATGAATCTTGTCACGTTCCAAACCGGTTAATCTTTGCAGTTTGAGGTCCAAAATCGCTTTAGCCTGCGCTTCGGAAAGATGATAATAGCCGTTTTCCACCTTGCGGTCCGGTTCATCAATCAAAATAACCAGCGGTTCAACATCACCGGCCGGCCATGCCTTGGAAAGCAAAGCGTCTTTAGCCTCTTGCGGGTTCGGAGCGCTGCGGATCAACTCAATCACCGGATCGAGATTTTCAACCGCAATTGCCAAACCAACCAACGTATGGGCACGGTCACGGGCCTTATTCAGTTCATAAATGGTCCGGCGGCGGATCACTTCTTCGCGAAATTCGATAAACGCGGCAATGATTTCCTTCAAATTCATCATCATCGGGCGCCCCGAATTAATCGCCAGCATGTTCATGCCAAAGCTGGTTTGCAACGGCGTATATTTATAAAGCTGGTTAAGAATCACATCGGCCTGAAAATCGCGCTTGATTTCCACCACCACGCGCACCCCCTGACGATCGGACTCATCGCGAATATCTGAAATTCCCTCAACCCGTTTTTCTTTCACCAGCTCGGCAATTTTTTGCACCAGCGCGGCTTTGTTAACCTGATAAGGAATTTCGTGAACAACGATCGCTTCCCTGTCTTTTCTGATTTCTTCGATCGTACATTTGGCACGCATCATAACCGAACCACGGCCGGTAAAATAAGCCGAGCGGGCGCCGCCGTATCCAAGGATCAAACCGCCGGTCGGAAAATCGGGGCCCGGAACATAATTGATCAGTTCTTCAATAGTAATATCGGGATTGTCGATATAAGCACAGCAGGCCGAAACAATTTCACCCAGGTTATGTGGCGGAATGTTGGTGGCCATACCGACGGCAATACCGTTGGTGCCATTGACCAGCAGGTTGGGATAACGCGCCGGCAAAACCGAAGGTTCCTGCAAGCTTTCGTCATAGTTGGGCATAAAATCGACCGTGTCTTTGTCAATATCTTCGATCAGGGCATGCGCCACTTTAGCCAACCGGGCTTCCGTATAACGCATCGCTGCGGCGCTGTCACCGTCCATCGAACCGAAGTTGCCCTGCCCGTCAATCATCGGCACCCGCATCGAAAACGGCTGTGCCATCCGCACCATTGCTTCATACACGGAAGAGTCGCCGTGGGGGTGATATTTACCCAAAACGTCACCGACGATACGGGCAGATTTGCGGAACGGACGGTTATAATCATAACCGTTTTCATACATCGAATAAATAATCCGGCGATGTACCGGTTTTAAGCCGTCGCGAACGTCCGGCAATGCGCGTGAAACAATAACGCTCATCGCATAGTCGAGATACGACCGGCGCATTTCTTCCGAAACATCTACCGGCGTAATATCCGAACGGCTGCCGACAACATTGTCGACAATCGTTTCTTCATTGATTTCATCAGTCATTTTTATACCTTATCTGATTTATTTTTACTGACTGAATAATAGCAAACTTCGCCGGTTAAAACAGAAAATTATGCAACTTATGCCCAGTTTAAAAACAACAAAAACGTTTCTACGGGCAAAAAAAGCGGCTTAAAATCGATTTTAAATAAAACGCCATCCAAATTGTTAACAATCAGTTGTTTCAACACCCAAAAAAAAACGCCTCCGGTATAACTCGGAGACGTTTTTCTTGGTTTGGTTTTCCTTACCAGCTGTAGCTGAGGCCGAGACCGACGGTCGACGCTTTGTAATCATCACCGAAGGTGTGGTTGGCCCAGCCATAGGCCGAGAGTTGGTCTGTAAAGCCGTAACGGCCTCCGACCTCTATCCGACCCAGCGTCTGATCGTCAACCGTGTTCACCTTGCCCAAACCGGTAATCCGTACTTCGTCA
>OKTL01000032.1_pt1 | contig 92004 bp, 91 predicted proteins | sample 1606211 | NCBI WGS metagenome assembly OKTL01 (sample SAMEA3879538, study PRJEB24766) | human gut metagenome | biome: human-associated habitat; feature: feces | place: USA | collected 1985/1987 | reverse complement strand
AGGCATCATACAGGATCTTCACACCCCGGACACCGGTGCAGAAGTCTAAGAATTCGGTTTGCTGTGCCTCGGACCACGAATGAAAGGTGCTGGTCAGTATCTTATTAGAATGGATATCCTGAAGCACCGCATCGCGGGAGCGGATCATAGGAAAATAGGCATTTAGTTTATGGGGAAATAGATTAGATGATTTGTTAGACAAAGAAAAGCCTCCTTCTGATAGGGATAAGTTCTGCACATATAAAAACAATTGAAAGTAAAAAATAAATTACTTTAATTACAATACAACAAAAATGACAAAAAGTCAAATAAATTTTATGCATAAAAACCGCTGAATCTTATCATTTACAACCGTTTCACCCGGTACTATAATGTTAAAAGTTATCGCAAGGATGGCAAATGATACACGGTAGAAGAAAGGAAGTAGAGGATATAAATGGCTAAGAATATGACGGAGGGGAAATCGTTACCATTGATTTTGCAGTTTGCACTCCCGCTGTTGTTGGGAAATCTACTGCAGCAGACTTATAATATTATAGATTCAGCCATTGTGGGAAAAGAACTGGGAGCAAATGCGCTGGCGAGTGTAGGCGCCTCCAGTAGTGTGCAGTTTCTGGTCATTGGATTCTGTCTGGGAACCTGTAGTGGATTCGGCGTTCCGGTGGCGAAGAGCTTCGGTGCAGGACGATATGATGAGATGCGGAGTCATGTGTTTCACGGGATTTTGCTAACCGTTGTGTTTGCGGTCGTTCTGACTGCCGCATGTGCACTTTTGTGTCCGCAGATTTTGCATTTATTATCGACTCCGGAAGATATTTTTCCGGATGCGTATCGTTATCTGTTAGTTATCTTTCTGGGGATACCATTTACACTTGCCTATAATCTGTTGGCGGGAATTCTCCGGGCAATCGGAGACAGCCGGACACCGTTCATTTTTCTGGCGATTTCTACGGTGTTGAATATAGGACTGGATTTTTTCTGTATTCTGGTATTACGGTGGGGCTGCACAGGAGCAGCGATTGCAACCGTGATGTCACAGGTGATCAGTAGCATTTTGTGTTTGATCTATATTATAAAGAAGGTTCCGCTGCTGCATTTGACAAAGGAGGACTGTCAGATTAAGGGAAGAGGAATCCAAACAATGATGGTTATGGGAGTTCCTATGGGCCTTCAATACTCGATTACGGCGATCGGAAGCATGGTAATGCAGTCAGCCAACAATGGTCTTGGCAGTATTTATGTATCCGGGTTTACTGCAGGTATGCGTATCAAGCAATTTCTGATCTGTCCATTTGATGCGATCGCAACAGCTGTGTCGGTATTCTGTGGTCAGAATCTGGGGGCGGGAAAACCGAAACGGATTCGTCAGGGAATCTGGCAGGGAATGATCGTAGGCGTATCTTATGGACTCGTAGCGGGACTGATCATGATTTTTGCAGGTCGAGCCTTGTCAATGATGTTTATTGATGCCGACGAGACGGCGATTCTGGATGCGGCAGCTCAGTATCTGCGTTATATGGGATTCTTCTTCTGGACACTTGGCATCCTGAATGTATGTCGGATGTGCACACAGGGGCTGGGATATTCAGGAAGAGCGATATTCTCAGGTGTAACAGAGATGGTGGCGAGAATTCTGGTAAGTCAGATATTCGTCGGGACGTTCGGGTTTACTGCGATATGTTTTACCGATCAGGCGGCCTGGGTATCTGCCTGCATCTATATTATACCGACCTGCGTGGCATGTGTGCGAAAGGTGTCGAAGCAGTTGACATCCGGTAGCAGTGGTGCTATCTTAGAAGAAAGCAGTAATTGAGTATAGAGAATTGGAATAGGAGATGCTTATGAAGGGGAGAAGGCATGCCGGCTTTTCTATGGTGGAGCTTATCATTGTGATTGCGATTATGGCAGTACTCTCAGCGGCGCTGGCACCGATGCTGATTAAGTATGTAAGAAAGGCACGGCGCACAACAGATATAGAAACGGCGGGTGAGATTGCCAAGGCTTATGATCGGGCAGCGGTTATCATGAATGACGAAGAGAATTTTAACGGAACGTTTGGTTTGGGAACGGTGTATGCTCGGTATGATACAGTATTGCATACTCCAGCACAGGCGATAGAAGATTTTGCGTTTGAAGAACTGGGGAGTATTCCACAGTCCTCTACTTATCATAACTATTATTGGAAGATTGAATACGATCCCGCGAATGGTAAGGTGAGTAAGATATCTCTTACGCCGGGAAGCGGATCATCGGAAATTCATGAGGTATATCCAGACAATGAAGCATTTGCAGAAGGACAATAAAGATAGCTGTACCCGCTGCCCGCGTGCCTGTGGCGTAAACCGGAAGGAAGGACAGGCGGGCTATTGTGGTGTGAGTGGTAAACAGATATATGTGGCCAGAGCAGCTCTTCATATGTGGGAGGAACCCTGCATATCCGGAGAGACCGGCTCTGGTGCCGTTTTTTTTACAGGATGTCCGCTTCGTTGTATTTATTGCCAGAATGCTCAGATTGCTTGTGGGGAGATCGGAAAAGCGATTTCAGTGGAACGACTGGCGGAGATTTTCCTGGAACTACAGGCACAAGGGGCGGCGAATATTAATTTAGTGACACCCACGCATTATTCACAGGAGATCATACAGGCAGTAAGGCTGTCACGCAGTCAGGGTCTGCAGCTACCGGTCGTATATAATTGCAGTGGCTATGAGAAGGTGGATACATTACAACAGTTAGAGGGTATCGTTGATATTTATCTGACCGACTTTAAATATATGGAAGCCGATCTTGCAGCCCGGTATTCGCATGCACCGAACTATCCGGCGATTGCACAGGCGGCACTCCGGGAGATGGTACGCCAGCAGGGAACAGCTGTATTTCATGCGGATGGTATGATGCAGCAGGGCGTGATCGTGCGGCATCTGTTACTGCCGAATCATCTGCGAAATGCAAAGGCAGTTGTGGAATATGTGTATAAAACATACGGAGATCGTGTATATATCAGTCTGATGAATCAATATACACCATTGTCACAGGTAGCTGAGATTCCGGAGTTGAACCGGAAGGTGACAAAGAGAGAGTACGATCGTTTGATCGATTATGCACTGGAGTTGGGTGTAGAACAGGGGTATATCCAGGAGGGAGAAACGGCGGAAGAGAGCTTCATACCGGACTTTAATTGTGACGGAGTAGAGCATTGGTAGTTTTTTTCGACATTTTTAATGGCTTTTTCGGCAGGTTGAAACTTGAAATGCAGAACAACTCGGAATGCATTGTGAAAAATAGATAGGCGTTTGGCTGAAAACAACGAGAAAACATACAAAACAACGAAAATATCATTAAATATTTCTAAAATGTAAAAACCTGACCAAAAGTCATATTCGGTTGACTTTTAAAAAGCACAGGACTAAAATTCTAGCAAATCGAATAGTGAAAGCAGATATCAGAGAATGAAGTATAAGAGAGAAGGAAGTGAATCAGATGGATGCTCTTGTAGATAGACTGTTGGAAGAGCTGAACTGTGACACTGTGTTTACCATTCCGATATTTGGCGGGATTCCCGTAACAGAGGCAGTTGTAGTTACCTGGATTATTATAGCAGTAGTATTCCTGGTGTGTAAGATCTTTGTACGGAATCTGAGTGTAGAACATCCGAAGCATGGGCAGTTGGTTTTAGAATCTGCGGTGAGCTGGTTCTACAACTTCTTCTATGACATATTAGGAGAAAGAGGAAAACAGTATATTCCTTACCTTATGTCAGTCGGAATTTACATAGCGATCGCCAATCTAATCGGAATTCTGGGATTCAAGCCGCCGACAAAGGATGTAAATGTTACGGCGACACTGGCGATTATGAGTATCTTATTGATTGAGATATCAGGGGTTCGCCAGAAGGGAACGAAGGGTTGGCTGAAGAGTTTTGCAGAGCCAATGCCGATCATACTTCCGATTAATATCCTGGAAATATTTATAAAACCGTTGTCTTTGTGCATGCGGTTGTTTGGTAACGTTTTAGGTTCCTTTGTTATTATGGAACTGATAAAGATTGTAGTGCCACCGGTTGTTCCGGCAGTATTCAGTTGCTATTTTGATATCTTTGACGGGTTAATACAGGCATATGTATTCGTATTCCTGACCGCCCTGTTTGTCAAAGAGGCTACAGATTAGAATAAGATTATATGTAAGAAGTGGAAAGAAAAGAAAGGGGTAATGTATTATGTCATCAACATTATTAGTCGCAATTGGAGCAGGTATCGCAGTATTAACAGGTATTGGAGCAGGTCTTGGTATTGGTAAGGCAACTGCAGCAGCAGTAGATGCGATTGCCAGACAGCCGGAAGCAGAGAGTAAGATCAGTAAGTCCCTGCTGTTAGGATGTGCATTGGCAGAGGCAACCGCTATTTACGGTCTGGTTATTGGTATTATGATTATTCTGTTCCTGAAGTAACAGGCAGTGGAAGGAAACCGGATGAAATGTAGAGATAAAGGTTGGTGGTGTATATGCTGAGCTTAGAACCATGGACGTTGTTCTGGACATTGCTGAATGTATTGGTACTATTCTTTGTATTTAAAAAGTTCCTGATTAAGCCGGTGATGGGTGTGATCCAGAAACGGGAGGATATGATTAATCAGCAGTTTGAAAGTGCCAGAGAGACACAGTCTCAGGCAGATCAGATGAAGCAGGAATATGAAGAACAACTGGCTACAGCACAGAATCAGGCTACAGATATTATACAGGCGGCTCGTATCCGGGCAGAGGAAGAGCGTGCACAGGCTGTAGCAAAGACACAGAAGGAATCAGAACAGATGATGGAGAAAGCCAGAAAGAATATTAAGCTGGAACAGGAGCAGGCAAAGTCCGAACTTCAGTCACAGATTGCAGATATTGCTATGCTGGCAGCTCGTAAGATTATTAAGACAGGTGAGGTACATGACACAGGCAGCAATGAATAATGGAATCGTGTTATATGAGTTGGGTGTGGAACGGTCACAGGTAGAGGCATTCCGCCAACTGGTATATCTGACCCCGGAGCTGTTTCAGGTGCTGCAGAGTCCGGTTGTGGATCTGCAGAAAAAGTACCATTTGATCGATCAGGTATTTTCCGGAACCGATCAGCCGGAGGTGTTGGTTCGGTTCTTAAAGGTGATGTGTCGAAATGAGATGGTTGTAGAGCTGGAAGATATTTTCCGGGCATATGAGCAGTACTGGGATCAACTTCATAAGATAAAACGGGTACATTGTATCTATGCGGCAGCACCTTCTGAGAAAGAGCTTGACAGAGTGAAGACGTTTCTGAAGGGACGGTACCCGGATGTGACGTTGGATTACAAGATAGAGATTCGGCCGGAGATACTGGGCGGAGTGATTATAAAAGTCGGTCATGAAGAATATGACTGGAGCTATGAAGGAAGACTGCGAGAGCTGGAACAGGCGATCAGAGCCTGACCGGATTCAGAAAGAAAGAGGTGAAAACGGTGGGTGCAATCAGTGCAACAGATATTATATCAATTATAAAAAGTGAGATCGATCAGTTTGACTGGGATCAGGAAAGCCGGGATACCGGAGAGGTAATCTGGGTCGGTGACGGTATCGCTACAATTTATGGTATTGATCATGCCATGTATGGTGAAATCGTAGTATTCGATAATGGCGTGAAGGGTATGGTACAGGATATCCGTAAAAATGAGATCGGCTGTATCCTGTTTGGACATGATACCGGAATAAAGGAAGGAACGAAGGTCAGCCGGACAAAGAAGAAGGCTGGTGTACCGGTAGGACCTGCATATATAGGAAGAGTTATTAACGCACTCGGTGAACCGATAGACGGAAAAGGTGAGATTGCAGCGGAGGATTATCGCCCGATCGAGCAGGAAGCACCCGGTATCGTAGATCGTCAGTCCGTAGATACACCTATGGAGACGGGTATTCTGTCGATTGATTCCATGTTCCCAATCGGTAGAGGACAGCGTGAGTTGATCATCGGAGATCGTCAGACCGGTAAAACATCGATTGCAACGGATACGATCATCAACCAGAAGGGCAAGGATGTTATCTGCATCTATGTAGCGATTGGACAGAAAGCGTCAACCGTAGCAAAGATTGTATCAACATTAGAGAAGCATGGGGCTATGGATTATTCCATTGTACTGTCGTCAACGGCCAGTGACCCATCTTCTTTACAGTATATTGCACCATATGCAGGTACTGCATTGGCAGAGTACTTCATGTATCAGGGAAAGGATGTATTGATCGTATATGATGATCTGAGTAAGCACGCAGTTGCTTATCGTGCAATTTCTCTGTTGCTGGAACGGTCACCCGGACGAGAGGCTTATCCGGGAGATGTATTCTATCTGCATTCCAGACTGCTGGAGCGGTCCAGTCGGTTGAGTGATGCACTGGGCGGAGGTTCCATTACGGCGCTTCCGATCATTGAGACGCAGGCAGGCGATTTGTCTGCATATATACCGACCAATGTTATATCCATTACAGATGGTCAGATTTTCTTGGAAAGCAACTTGTTCTTTGCGGGTATGCGACCGGCCGTAAATGTAGGTTTGTCCGTATCGCGTGTAGGTGGTGCAGCCCAGACAAAGGCAATGAAAAAGGCAGCCGGAAGTATTCGTATTGATCTGGCACAGTTCCGTGAGCTGGAAGTATTTACGCAGTTTGCTTCCGATCTGGATGATATTACGAAGAAGCAGTTACAGCATGGAAATGCGTTGATGGAGCTGTTAAAGCAGCCGCTTTGTCAGCCGTTGTCTCTTCATGAACAGGTTATCACCCTGTATCTTGCAAATCATGGATACTTTGACAGTGTAGAGAAGGCAAAAGTGAAGGAGTATCAGACAGGCGTATTGTATGACTTTGATCTGCATCATCCTGAGATCTGCAAAGAGATCGAAGAAAAGAAGATGCTGAGTGATGAACTGATGGATCAGATAATGAAAGCGGCTGAGGAGTATCGGCAGCAGAATCCATAGGCGGGATAAAGTGGAAGGAAGTGCATGACTGTGGCAACTGCAAAAGAGATAAAAGATCGAATGAAGAGCATACAGGATACCATGAAGATTACAAATGCCATGTACATGATATCTTCGTCTAAGCTACGGAAAGCGAAAAAAGCACTGGCGGATACAGAGCCCTACTTTTATACACTGCAGTATACGATGAGCCGGATTCTTCGTCATATACCGGATGTACATCTGAACTACTTCCAGAAGGAAGAGGATAGCGATGGAATTCATACAGTGGCTTATATCGTAGTAACGGCCGACAAGGGTATGGCAGGTGCCTATAATCATAATGTCTTAAAGATGGCAGAGGAAAAGATCCGGCACGACGAACATAGCAGACTGTATGTAATGGGTGAGATCGGACGTCATTACTTTGAGCATAAAGGAATTAATATTGATCGACAGTTCCATTTTACCGTTCAGAATCCGACATTGAGCCGGGCACGAAATATCGTGGAAACGATATTGGCTGACTATCAGTCGGATGCAGTGGACGAAGTTTATATGATCTATACAAACATGGTAAATTCCATGCAGACGGAAACGCAGATACAGCAGTTGCTGCCGTTGAAACGTTCCGACTTTAATGTGAAGATTCCGGCAGATGTACCGATGGAGGAACTGGCGATGCAGCCGTCTCCGGAGGTGGTTATGGAACGGATTGTTCCAGATTATCTGGTTGGTTTCGTATATGGTGCACTGGTAGAGTCTTACTCCAGTGAACAGAATGAACGACTAATGGCCATGCAGGCTGCGACTGACAGTGCGTCGAAGATGCTGCATGAATTAGATATATTATATAATCGAGCCCGTCAGGCCGCAATTACGCAGGAGATTACCGAAGTAATTGCCGGTGCGAAGGCGCAGAAGAAGAAAAAGAGATAGGAGGTTTCAGAATGAAAAAGGGTAAAATCATTCAGGTTATGGGACCTGTCGTAGATGTAGAATTCGAAGACAACGATCTGCCATATATCAAAGATGCTCTGGAAGTCATGAATGGCGAAAAACGCTGTGTCATGGAAGTTGCCCAGCATATCGGAAATAATACCGTCCGGTGTATTATGCTGGCATCCAGTGAAGGCCTGCATCGGGATATGGAAGTAGTAGCGACCGGAAGCGGTATACAGGTGCCGGTTGGCGAGGAGACATTAGGACGTTTGTTTAATGTTCTGGGTGAAACCTTAGATGGCGGCGAAAGTCTGGAAGACGCTCAGAAGTGGGAGATTCATAGAGACCCACCGAGCTTTGAGGAACAGAATCCGGCCGTTGAAGTACTGGAAACCGGTATCAAGGTTATTGATCTGTTGGCACCGTATGCAAAGGGTGGTAAGATCGGTCTGTTCGGCGGTGCCGGTGTCGGTAAAACCGTATTGATTCAGGAGCTGATTCGAAATATAGCAACAGAGCAGGGTGGTTATTCCATCTTTACCGGTGTCGGTGAACGATCCAGAGAGGGTAATGATCTGTGGTCAGAGATGAAGGCGTCAGGAGTTCTGGAGAAGACAGCCTTAGTGTTTGGGCAGATGAACGAACCACCTGGAGCCAGAATGCGTGTGGCCGAGACCGGACTGACGATGGCTGAGTACTTCCGGGATGAAAAACATCAGAATGTGTTACTGTTTATTGATAATATCTTCCGATTCACACAGGCAGGTTCGGAGGTGTCTGCATTATTGGGACGTATGCCATCCGCGGTTGGATATCAGCCAACACTGGCAACTGAAATGGGTGAGCTGCAGGAGCGGATCGCTTCTACAAAGAATGGTTCCGTTACATCGGTACAGGCAGTCTATGTACCTGCAGATGACCTGACAGATCCCGCACCGGCAACGACATTTGCACATTTGGATGCAACGACGGTACTGTCCAGAAAGATCGTAGAACAGGGTATCTATCCTGCAGTCGATCCGCTGGAGTCTTCTTCTCGAATTCTGGAGGCAGATATCGTAGGCAAGGAACACTATGAGACGGCACGGAAGGTTCAGGAGATTCTGCAGAAGTATAAGGAACTGCAGGATATTATAGCAATTCTGGGTATGGAAGAGCTGTCAGATGAAGATAAAACGACGGTATATCGGGCACGTAAGATTCAGAAGTTTCTGTCACAGCCGTTCTATGTAGCTGAGAACTTTACCGGTATTAAGGGTGCCTATGTACCATTGTCAGAAACAATAAAAGGCTTTAAGGCCATTATTGATGGTGATATGGATGAATATCCGGAAAATGCATTCTTCAATGTAGGAACGATCGAGGATGTAAAACGCGCAGCAGAAAAGATGAAGCAGGAATCATAAGGAACGAAGGTGTGTAATATGGCTTCTTACAATCTAAGAATTATAGCAGCAGACAAAGAGTTCTTTACGGGAAAGTGTGTTTCACTGATTATACCGGCCTTTGATGGACAGAAGGAGATACTGGCACATCATGAGGATATGGTAATTGCAGTAGACGGTGGTATGATGCGATACAAGCCAGAGGACAGTGATGAGTGGATACAGGCGGTTGTTGGACAAGGCTTTGTGCAGATCTTGAATAATCGTGTCGTTCTGCTGGTAGAGACCGTAGAACGACCAGAGGATATCGATATAGCCAGAGCGGAGGCAGCAAAAGCCAGAGCAGAGGAACAGCTCAGACAGAAGCAGAGTATTCAGGAATACTATCACTCCAGCGCTTCTTTGGCCAGAGCCATGGCCCGGTTAAAGGTAGCCGACCGGAACCTGCGTGTGTAAACATGGTATATATGGAGTTTGATATAACAAAATAATATTGAAATATTCAAATTATGCTAAGCGGTTTCCTGCGGAAGGGAACCGCTTATTTTATAGCATAAAATCAGTAGGAATTCTGTGAAATAATATGTTATAATGAGTATTGCGACGGGATGTGCTTGCACATACCGGCATAATACGAAAAACCCATGGAGCCGGCAGGCGACATGTTATAATGAGTATTGCGACGGGATGTGCTTGCACACCTTGTTACGACATGAACAGAGAAATGAAAAGAATAAGGAGATAAAAAATGGGGCAGGCAATCGTTACCCTGAAGAAGGGTGCTGGACGTTCCCTAAAGGCGGGCGGACCATGGATTTATGATAATGAGATTGAAAGTATACTGGGAGATTGCCGGGACGGTGATATCGTTATCGTTCATGATTTTGACGGATATCCGATGGGACGGGGATTTATTAATCGCCGTTCAAAGCTGACCGTTCGTATGATGAGTCGGAATAAGGATACAGAGATTGATGAAGCATTTATCCGTATGCGGGTGCGAAACGCATGGGAGTACCGAAAGAAGACCGTAGATGTCGGTAGCTGTCGGGTGATATTCGGTGAGGCTGATTTTCTGCCGGGAATCGTAGTAGACAAGTTCTCGGATGTACTGGTGGTACAGTCACTGGCACTGGGAATCGATCGCTTCAAAGAGATGATTCTGAATGCACTGAAGGAGTACATGGCAGAAGATGGTATCCGGATTCGCGGAGTCTACGAGAGAAGCGATGCAAAGGTGCGGGAGCAGGAAGGCATGGAGCGGTATAAGGGCTTTATCGGAGCACCGTTTGATACAAAGGTGGAGATCGTAGAAAATGATGTCCGTTATATGGTAGATGTCGAGGAAGGGCAGAAGACCGGTTTTTTCTTAGATCAGAAGTATAACCGGAAGGCTATCTGGAAGCTGTGCCCGGGAGCAAAGGTATTGGACTGTTTTACACATACCGGTTCCTTTGCCCTGAATGCCGGCATGGCAGGAGCTGCCAGTGTGTTGGGAGTTGATGCATCGGAACTGGCAGTTGCACAGGCACGGGAAAATGCAGCATTGAATCATCTGGAGGATCGAGTTACCTTTCGGTGCGCAGATGTATTTGATCTGCTTCCGCAGTTAGAGCAGCAGGGTGAGAAGTATGATGTTGTGATTCTGGATCCACCCGCATTTACAAAGTCCAGAAGTTCTGTTAAAAATGCAGTAAAGGGCTATCGGGAGATTAATCTTCGGGGCATGAAGCTGGTTAGGGATGGCGGCTATCTGGCAACCTGTTCCTGCTCGCATTTTATGGACTATGAGCTGTTCACTCAGACGATCGGACAGGCAGCCGGAAATGTACACAAACGGCTCCGACAGGTAGAGTATCGGACACAGGCACCGGATCATCCGATCCTGTGGGCAGCAGAGGATTCATATTATCTGAAGTTCTACATTTTCCAGGTGTGTGATGAGAAGTAGGGAGGAATAAAATGGAGAAGAAGATAGCATTATTGATTGATGCGGAAAATACCAGTGTTAAGTATCTGGATAGTATATTTATGGAGCTGAGAAACTATGGAACCGTCACGTATAAGCGGATGTATGGAGACTTTACATCAAAGACACTCAGCGAGTGGAATCATCGGGCATTATCCTATGCGGTGGTGCCGATTCAGCAGCCGCGATATTCAACCGCAAAGAATGCGGCGGATATCATGCTGGTAATTGATGCAATGGATATTATGTATGCGAAGAATGTGGATATTTTCTGTATAGTATCCTCAGACAGTGATTTTACACGTCTGGTCAATCGGCTGTGTGATGGTGGTATGGAAGTAATCGGTATGGGAAAGAGCGATGCTTCAAAGACATTGAAGGCGGCCTGTACAATATTCAAGAATCTGGAGATCATATACGGTGACTCCGATGATATCTCCGATAATGAGCCGAAGAGTAATGGCGGAAGCGTTCATAAGACGAGTGATATCGAGCGAAATATCGTTCCGTTAACCGAGATCAAGAAGAGTATGATCGAGATTGTTCGTGAAAATGAGAATCAGGGCAACCGTACCGGTCTGGGAGGTTTAAAGAGTAGTATCCAGAGATTATATAAGGACTTTGATGAACGGAACTATGGCTATAGTTCTATGACAAAGCTGGTCAGCAATTTAAATGACTTCGTTGTGACGCAGGAACGGAGTACCGTATACGTGTCCTTAAACAGCGCGGAGATCAACGAGAAGACGGTCGAGGGCTTTATACGGGAAACATTGCGAAAGAGTCCGATGGATCTGGGCAGACTGGGGCAGAAGATTCATACTGAGTTCCCGGATTTTGATGTGAAGAGCTATGGATATTCACAGCTCGGTACCTTTGTTCAGAGTATAGATGGGATCGAAGTAGAGCAGAATAAGACAGGAACCGGGAAGTGTGCCCGACTGGGTTCCACCAGACGATAGATGTCCTTAGAAAAGGATGCAAAAGTGAAGGAGTAGATGGAAATGAAGATTTCTACAAAAGGAAGATATGCACTGCGGCTGATGATTGATATTGCCATTCATTCGGCAGCAGAGCCGGTACGGATCAAGGATATAGCAAAGCGACAGGATGTATCGGAGAAGTATTTGGAGCAGATTATAGCAGTGCTGAACAAGGCGGGTTATGTAAAGAGCATTCGCGGTCCCAAGGGCGGATATCTGCTGACGAAACAGCCGGCAGAATATACAGCAGGTATGATTTTGCGTCTGACGGAAGGAAGTCTGGCTCCGGTTAGCTGTTTGGAGTTTGAGGAAAATGATTGTCCGCGTCAGGATCAGTGTGCCACACTGGAACTGTGGAAACGGTTGGATCAGGCAATCAAGGACGTTGTGGATTCTGTAACACTGGAGGACTTAGTAGAGTGGCAGAAGGGAAAGGCGGATTTTTACTCCATTTAAGTTATACAACCCTCAGCTTATGCATAGATTGTAAAAACAAAGCGTTGAGGGTTCTATGTGAAGGCTTATATTGAAGAACGGGCAATGGAGGCAGCCCAATATATCATAGACGAGAATGCAACCGTCCGTCAGACGGCAAAGAAGTTTGGAGTCAGCAAATCTACGGTACATAAGGACATTACCGAGCGGCTGATCCAGATCAATCCATCGTTGGCGGCCAGAGCCAGAGTGGTACTGGATATTAACAAGTCGGAGCGACATATCCGGGGAGGCATGGCTACAAAGGAAAAATATCTTCATCAGCAGAAGGTACTTTAGCAAAAAGGACTTTGAAATCGTTTGGTGAGGACATCGATTTCTTCGTATGCGTGATAGTAGTTCTCAATCAGGCGGCAGGCGGTTGGAACAGAGTCGTATAAAAGGGCGGTCAGTGCTAAGGTACAGTCCTCATATCCGACACGGGGGTGTTCCGGCATCAGGAGTCCGTGAAGACGTCTGTAGTTTCCGCTGAGGCGGAAAAGGAAAAGAATCATACGGCGTTTATGGCGAGAAGCCGCCTGAAGCAGGCGGTTATAATGAATCATAAGGGAAAGTGCCTTGGTGACTTGTCGAGCCGAGACATGGGGGAAGAAGCTGGCGATGATAGCAATATCATCGCCAGTTGGTTGTATATGCGTAGTCAGACAGTCATTTAAAGGATCCAGACCATGCATCTGTAGAAGAAACCGATCCAGATCGGTTTCCATGGCGGTATGTGTCCGGTTGCTATGGGCGATACAGTCATTGATATAGGCATGACATTCACTGTCCAGTACAAAGTGGCAGATAAAGCCAAAGAGATAAGCCAGTCCGGCTTCCGGATCCTGCAGATCCCGCAGAACCGACAGACCATGGCGGAAGAAACGGCTGCCGCTTTTGTGGTGAATCCGGTACCCCAGACGATTGGCAGGGAGCGGAATCATAGGATGATAGTAAAAGAGGATATCCGGGCCATGAAGACCGATATGATAGAGGGAACGGTGATGGTCAATGATAGTTTGAAGTTGAGCCGGAAGTTCCCGGTAAACCTCCTGACCAAAGAGATAATGTGCATATGTAGATGGCATAAGCTGGATCCTCCTGTTTATATGAAGTGTTCTGTAAGAAATAGGATACCCACTTAAAAAAAGTCCATGCACAAATTGTGCATGGACTTTTGAAATCGTCGTATTTTATTGATACGATAGGTCTTATGCCTGAGGACCGGCAGAAACTAATGCCTTACCTGCAGCATTGCCTTCGTACTTAGCAAAGTTCTTAACGAATCTTGCAGCCAGATCCTTTGCCTTCTCTTCCCACTCAGAAGCATCCTTGTAGGTGTCACGAGGATCCAGAATAGCAGGATCAACACCAGGAAGCTCTGTAGGTACTGCGAAGTTGAAGTGAGGGATGGTCTTAGTAGGAGCTGTTAAAATAGCACCGCTTAAGATTGCATCGATGATACCACGAGTATCCTTGATAGAGATACGCTTGCCGGTACCGTTCCAGCCGGTGTTTACTAAGTATGCCTTAGCTCCGCTTACCTGCATCTTCTTAACCAGTTCTTCTGCATACTTTGTAGGATGCAGCTCCAGGAATGCCTGACCGAAGCAAGCTGAGAATGTAGGAGTAGGCTCTGTAATACCACGCTCTGTACCAGCTAACTTAGCGGTGAAACCTGACAGGAAGTAGTACTGTGTCTGCTCCGGAGTCAGAATAGATACTGGAGGAAGTACGCCAAATGCATCTGCTGACAGGAAGATTACATTCTTTGCTGCCGGTGCAGAAGAGATTGGACGAACAATGTTCTTAATATGGTTAATTGGGTAAGATACACGAGTGTTCTCGGTTACACTCTTATCCTTGAAGTCAATTGTTCCGTTTGCATCCAGAGTAACATTCTCTAATAATGCATCACGCTTAATTGCGTTGTAGATATCCGGCTCAGAATCCTTATCCAGATCGATAACCTTAGCGTAGCAACCACCTTCGAAGTTGAATACACCATTGTCATCCCAACCATGCTCATCATCACCGATCAGCAGACGCTTAGGATCGGTAGACAGTGTAGTCTTACCTGTACCGGACAGACCGAAGAAGATAGCGGTGTTCTCACCGTTCATATCTGTGTTAGCGGAGCAGTGCATAGAAGCCATACCCTTTAATGGCAGATAGTAGTTCATCATAGAGAACATACCCTTCTTCATCTCGCCACCGTACCAGGTGTTGATGATAACCTGCTCATGGCTTGTGATGTTGAATGCTACACAAGTCTCTGAGTTTAATCCTAGTTCCTTGAAGTTCTCAACCTTAGCCTTAGAAGCGTTGTATACTACGAAGTCCGGCTCGAAGTTCTTTAACTCTTCTTCGGTTGGCTTAATGAACATATTTGTTACGAAATGAGCCTGCCAAGCAACCTCTACGATGAAACGGATTGCCATACGGGTATCCTTGTTTGCACCACAGAATGCATCCACTACGAACAGTCTCTTATTAGAAAGCTCCTTCTTAGCCAGATCCTTAACAGCAGCCCATGTGTCCTCTGCCATAGGGTGGTTATCATTCTTATATTCATCTGATGTCCACCATACAGTATCCTTAGAATTCTCATCAACTACGATGTACTTATCCTTAGGAGAACGACCTGTATAAATACCGGTCATTACGTTTACTGCACCCAGTTCACTTACCTGGCCCTTTTCATAACCTTCCAGAGAAGGCTTCGTCTCTTCTTCAAATAATACATCATATGAAGGATTGTAGACAATTTCAGTAGTTCCGGTAATACCATACTTGCTTAAATCGATTTTTGCCATCTTGCTTGTACCTCTTTCCTTTATGATAATATGATTATCACCTGCGAATGCAGGTATATGATATCCTCGAAAAGTAGGATAAATCCTACTTCTTCTCCTCATTATTATACATAAATGGACAATAAAATCAATAAAATTTCCTGAAGTTTTTATGATCAAATTCGAAATTCCGGATAAAAAGTGACGGTAATCCTTGAAAATCAAGGGCTATTGATAAATTTTGCCGGTATTTAGAAGGGCAACTGGCTATTGACAAAAACCGATGCTACACATAAACTCTTAGTAGCATATTCAGAAATTTCATTATATAAGGTAAATATTGTACAAAAACAAGAAAAGTGTCAATAAATGAATTGAAAAATCAGGCAGGAGGAACCATGGAACAGGTAAAACAGGAAGAAACTATGAAGATTGAAGGAAGAAATGCGGTATTGGAAGCATTTCGTTCCGGAAAAACAATAGATAAGCTATTTGTACTGGAGGGGTGTAAGGATGGACCGATCCAGACGATCATACGGGAAGCCAGAAAGCATGATACGCTGCTTCAGTTTGTAGCAAAGGAGCGGCTGGATCAGTTGTCAGAGACAAAGAAGCATCAAGGTGTGATTGCTGTGGCAGCTGCGTATTCATATGCGACAGTGGAGGATATCCTGAATAAAGCAAAGGAACGGGGAGAGGATCCTTTCATTATTTTATTGGATAATATCGAAGATCCACATAATCTGGGAGCCATCATCCGAACTGCGAATCTGGCAGGCGCACATGGTGTGATTATTCCCAAGCGTCGGGCAGTCGGTCTGACGGCAACCGTGGCAAAGGCATCTGCCGGTGCCGTTTCCTATACACCGGTGGCAAAGGTAACGAATCTGACGAATACTATTCGGGAACTGAAGGAACAGGGTATGTGGTTTGTCTGTGCGGATATGGGCGGTACTATGATGTACGACCTGAACCTGAAAGGATCAATCGGTCTGGTAATCGGAAATGAAGGAGAAGGCGTCAGCAAGCTGGTAAAGGAAAACTGTGATTTCATTGCATCGATTCCGATGAAAGGAGATATCGATTCCCTGAATGCATCCGTTGCAACCGGAGTATTGGCGTATGAGATCGTCCGTCAGAGATTGCAGTAGGAAAGAGAACAGTAGATAAGGAAGGAGAATGCCGGAATGAGAAATATATTTCACATATTTCGAAAGGATGTAAAGGGAATATGTGGCAATGTTTTTACATTGATCATCGCGATCGGACTTTGTATTATACCATCCCTGTATGCATGGTTTAATATCTATTCCAATCAGGATCCGTATGCAAACACCGGAAATATTCAGATCGCAGTAGCGTCTGAGGATAAGGGAATGCGGCTGGAAGATGGCACCACTGTAAATATGGGCGATGAGGTGATTGAGCAGCTAAAGGAGAATGATTCGATTGGCTGGCAGTTTCTGGATAGTACGGAGGAGGCCGTCGAGGGCGTAGAAAGTGGCAAGTATTATGCAGCGGTCATCATTAATGAAAAATTTTCCGAGAGTATGTTCAGTATTTTTACCGAAGGACTGGAAAATCCGACGATTACATATTATGAAAATGAAAAGAAGAATGCGATTGCTACAAAGATTACCGATACGGCAGTATCCACTTTGAAAGCAAGCATTAATGAAACATTTCTGGAGACAGCGGCCAGTACGATATTTGCCCAGTTGGATGATGTATCAAATAAGGTTGAGGAAGAAGGCGGTATCGATGGCTTCCGGCAGAAACTGGTAGATTTGAGCGCAAACCTGAATGATTACAGTAGTATGATCGACAGCTTTCTGGCAGGAAATGATATTCTGGCAGATGGAATCATAGAGGCAAACGGTCAGATACCGGGAGTCGAAGGGAAGATTAATACAGCGATCCGCTCCTTTGATAATTCCAGAAATCAGTTGGCAGCGACAGATGCGACACTGGCAACCTTTTCTCAAAATGTGGAGACAACATTGACACAGATCGAAGCTTCTCTGGATCGGATTTCCGGAGACATCGACCAGGCAAATTTGGGAGAGTCTGCACAGAAGACGGCAGACAGTATCAGCCAGACCTCTGAGGATGTGAATACGTTGATCAAGCAGTTGACTTCGTTATATCAGGCGATTGCAGAGCTGGAAGCAAACGGAAATAACCTGACAGAAGATCAGAAAGCGGAACTTCAGCAGGTGCTGGAACAGATTGAAACCCTGCAGAAGGATGCGGAGGCAATCGAGGAGATCATCGGAGCCCTTCAGCCGATCACCGGAGGTGACACCGTGAAGAATACCGTTGATACGGTTACAAATGGTGTAAAGGCATCTCTGACTACCTGTCGGCAGACGGTAGAGAACATGAAAAATGTATATACCAATAACCTGGTTCCGAGTGTGTCCGGAATTCTGGACAGTGCCTCACAGGTGATGGTAAATGTAACAAATCTTTTATACAATCTGAACGATACGCTGGGAGATATGGGTACGATCTTTGATGGCACACAGGATATGATCGATTCAACCGATGACAGCTTCCGTCAGATTCAGAAGCTGATTGACTCCTGCGATAAGAAGATTCAGGCAGCAATCACAAGGCTGGATGAAGCAACGGGAGACGAACAGATGGAAGTAATCGTGGAGCTGTTGGGCGGCGATCCGGAAAGTTATGGAAAGTTTTTTGCACAACCGGTACAGGTACAGACAAATGAAGTGTATCCGATCCGGAATTACGGATCAGCAGTTACCCCATTTTATACAACGCTGGCACTGTGGGTTGGACCGTTGGTTCTGGTAGCCCTGATTAAGATCCGGCCGTCCGAGAAAGGTCTGAAGAACCCGAAGGGGTATCAGTTATTCTTCGGAAGATTTATGATCTTCTTTGTAATGGGGCAGATTCAGGCGTTAATTATAGTTTTAGGTAATATATTCATCTTGCATTGTCAGATGACGAATCCGATTTTGTTCTGGCTGGCGGCTTCGCTGACCAGTCTGACCTTTACGTTACTGATTTATTCACTGACATTGGCGTTTGGCGATATCGGTAAAGCAATCGCAGTGGTTATGGTAGTTATTCAGATTGCAGGTTCCGGCGGAACCTATCCGATCGAGATTCTGCCGGAGTTTTATCGCCGGGTATATACCTTCTTCCCATTCCCATATGCGATTAATGCCATGCGGGAAACCATTGGCGGTATGTACGGCGGTGCATATGAGAAGTATCTGGCTGAACTGTTGATCTTCGCGGTTGGGGCATTGCTGATCGGGCTGGTACTTCGTCTGCCATTTGTAAATATGTACCACTTTGTAGAGAAGCGGATGAAGGATACGAAGATGATGTAAGAGAGCAGGTGAAGATATATGGAGAAAAAGGAAGATTACGAGAAGCTCTATGGCATGCTGGTGGAGTATGAGGAAGAGATACATAAAAAGAATCAGAAACGGATCAAAATCGGTATGAAATGTCTGCTGATTATCCCTATGATATTCCTGATTCTGCTGATGCTGACAGATAGTTCCAAGATCGTATTTCTGATCCTGTGGATCGTATCCCTGTTTATTCTGGCCGGATATCTGATCTTTATTGAGTATTCGGATGATAAGCTTCAGCAGAAGATGAGTGAGATCTCGCATCGGGAAGAGGCAGAGCGGGATGCCCTGATTGGTGGCGGAATCGCACAGGTAGAGGAACGGCTGATGACGGTGATCCAGAATGTTGACCGGGATCGAAATGATGAGTCAGCGGAAAGTGACGAGGAGGCTGCATCGGAGGAAGCACCGGAGCAGACAGAATTAGAAGAGAAGGAAGAATCCGAAGAGGTATAAGATGAAGAACATAGTTAAGGTCTTTTATCATGATTTTAAACGAATAAGAACCAATGTCGTGGCAGTGGTGGTAGTGATCGGTCTTGCTATCATTCCATCTCTTTATGCCTGGTTCAATATCCTTTCAAACTGGGATCCGTATGGACCGGAATCTACATCGAATTTGAAAATCGCTGTGTACTCGAGTGATAAGGGTGTGGACATCGGCGGAATGAAGATGAATATCGGTGATAATGTTGTAGAAGGATTGAAATCGAACAACTCCATGGGATGGCAGTTTGTCGATTCCTCCGATGAAGCAGTAGAGGGTGTGTATAGTAGTGAGTATTATGCGGCATTAATTATACCGGAGGATTTTTCCGAGAAGATGATCAGTTTCTTAAGCGGGGAGATCGAGAATCCGCAGATTTTGTACTATGAAAATGAAAAGAAGAATGCCATAGCACCAAAGATTACGTCAAAGGCAAAAACTGCGGTGCAGGAGCAGGTGAATGCAACCTTTGTCAGCACATTGGCAGAGGTAATGCTGAAGATGGATGATGTCATGGCAGAAAACGGTATGGATGCAGATACTATGATGGGACTGTTTATGGTCCGCCTGCAGGATCTGAGTGATGATATGGATGATTATATATCGCTGCTGAATTCCTTTCAGGGAATCACGAATTCCGCATCCAGTCTGATCAGTACGACGCAGGTCATGATGCCGAATCTGAACAATATGGTGGACGAGGGATCCAATACGATCAATACGATGCAGGGAGTCATATCGGCAGGCAGCTTAAATGCCAGTGCATTGGCAGATGTTATCTCAGCCAATCTGGACGCAACAGCAGACAGCCTGGATAATCTGGAACTTCTGTTGCAGAGTAGTCTGGGACAGTTGGATGATTATGGGAATATATCTGAGGCAGGGATTCAGAGTGCGATTAACATGATGCCACTGATCCGGCAGTTATTTGACAGCAGTGTGGCAGACTGGAAGGATGAAGAGAGCGTGTCCGGTCAGATTGACGAGATCGAGGCACAGTTTGATAAGATCGAAGCAGATCTGAAGCTGGTACAGCAGAATGTAACGTCCGGAAATGATTCCGTAAATCAGTTAAATAAGCAGATCAGTGCGGAGATCGATGCCTGTCAGGCAAAGATAAAGGCATTACGGAATGAGTTTAATTATTCTGTAAGAGGACAGCTTGAAACCACGATGAATTCCATCCAGAATTCTTTAAATCAGACACAGGCGATCTTAAACGGAGTGGATGGAGATTTTGATAGTGTATCCGATGCGCTGGATGCATACAGCGATACGTTGAATACAGGCAGCAGCAGTCTCAGTGATTCAATCGCTGCTGCACAGTCGATGAAGGATGGGCTGGATACCATCATAGTCAGTCTGGGTGCGCTGGAGATGAGTGAACAGTATCAGCAGCTGATGACGATACTGAAGACCGATCCGGAGATGCTGGGTGAGTTTATATCCTCACCGGTGAATATGGAGACAAAGGAAGTTTATCCGATTAAGAATTACGGCTCTGCGATGTCACCGTTCTATACGGTACTGGCATTATGGGTAGGTGCACTGATTCTGGTGGCAATCCTTCATGTAAAGGTGCTGCCGGATGATGAACTGCCGGATGTGAAGCCGTATCAGAAGTACTTCGGACGATATATTACCTTTTACCTGATCGGGCAGGCACAGGCACTGTTAACCGCACTGGGAGATCTGCTGTATATCCGGATTCAGTGTCTGAATCCATTTCTGTTCTGGTTTGCATGCTCTGTCTGCAGCTTTGTGTTTACATTATTTATGTATTCTCTGACAGTAGCATTTGAGAATATAGGAGAAGCACTGGCGGTCGTGATCATGGTAATACAGGTGGCAGGAGCCGGTGGATCTTTCCCGATACAGGTGTTGCCGGAGATTTATCAGAAGATTTATAAGTTTTTCCCGTTCCCATATGGCATGGATGCTCTGCGGGAGACAATCGGCGGTATGTATGGTATAACCTATTGGAAGTGTATCGGAATATTGGGATTCTATATCATTCTTTCATTAATTATTGGGCTGGTGCTTGCAGTTCCGTTCCGCAGATTGAATGAGAAGATTGAGCATAGCAAAGAAAAGTCCGATATTATGTTATAAAGTGGGAAAAGAAGCAGGAGCAGAGTAGACCATGTGGATAATTAAGCAGATTCTGGAGGCAGACTATGGCTGTGAGGAGCGGATGCCGGGTGAAAAACTGAAGTGTCTGGTATATTTGGAGAATGATCATGGAGAGCAAAGACGGCTGGAAGCAGAGGATGACTGGCTGCGCGAGTGGAAGCTGGAGGAAGAAACGGTCTGGCCGGGCGGGCAGAATCGGATTCTGGGAGCCTTGATCGGACTCATCGGAGCGGTTAGCAATAGCGGAAAGACGATGCGGACAGATCTGGTAGTGGCAAGGGCACTGCTCCGGGAGGACGAAGCAGCTGCGATAGAAGAGATTCATGCAGAGAAGAATCAGATATCGCCGGATTGTGCAGCCTGTAAAAATCCCTGCGGAAATACTGCAGATCGTGGAATGATGGAACTATGGGACTGTGAGGAAGCGATTCGGAGACAAAAATGCAGGCTGATTGACGAAGCACGGAAGGTGGCAGAGCAATACCTGAGTGGAGACAGGGGTACGTTGCCGGATCTGTGTTATCGTGCGATTGGCAGTCTGGGATATGGCATGGATGCTGCCGCTTATGAGGAACTGATCGGGGAACTGACAGCAGAGCGGATGAAGGCTTCCACAAAATAGCAGGCTAAATTTTTAAAAATGATTGTTTTAAAAAAATGTACGTGGTACAATACACAGGTAATATGAAAAAAGCAATGACGGAAAGAGTACTGTAGCAGGAACTTACAGAGAGAGTGACGGATGGTGGAAGTCACTTAAGGAAGTGTTATGGGAAAACCATTCCTGAGCTGTGCGTAGAAGGAAGCAGGGCTTCCGAAGCGTTAACGGGTAGCTGACGTTATAGGCGAAGAGTGAAAATTAAGGTGGAACCGTGTATAAGCACCCTTAGGTATGAGAATCATATCTGTGGGTGCCTTTTTTATTTTATGAAAGGACAAAGGAGAATAAAAATGGTTAATTTCAAGGAAGATGAAGCATTAAAGACATTGAATCATTCTTGTGCACATCTGATGGCACAGGCAATCAAGCATCTGTATCCACAGGCAAAGTTCTGGGTAGGACCGGTAGTAGCAGAAGGTTTTTACTATGATGTGGATCTGGGAGATGATGTGATCCGGGATGAGAATGATCTGGCAGCGATCGAGAAGGAAATGAAGAAGATCGCTAAGACCGGTAAAAAGATCGTACGGAAAGAGATCTCAAAGGCAGAAGCGATGGAGATGTTCAAGGATGATGAATATAAGCTGGATCTGATCTCAAATCTGGAGGATGGAACGATCTCCTGCTATGAGCAGGGAGATTTCACAGATCTGTGCCGCGGACCGCATGTGGATAATGTAAAGCTGTGTCGTTACTTTAAGCTGCTTCGTCATTCCGGTGCTTACTGGAAGGGAGATAAGAACAATAAGGTTCTGCAGCGAATCTATGGCGTCTGCTTCCCAACACCGGAAGAACTGGAAGAACACCTGCAGCTATTAGAGGAAGCAAAGGAACGGGATCACAGAAAGATCGGTAAGGATATGGACCTGTTCATGGTCGATGATCTGGTTGGACGAGGACTTCCGATGTTCCTTCCAAAGGGCTATGTGATCTGGCAGGAATTAGAGAACTATATTAAGCAGAAGGAACGGAAGCTTGGTTATCTGCATGTTATGACTCCTTGTGTAGGTACCGTAAATCTTTATAAAACCTCCGGCCACTGGGATCATTATAAAGAAAACATGTTCCCGGCCATGGAGGTAGAAGGTGAGTCCTTCGTTCTTCGTCCGATGAACTGCCCGCACCATATGATGATCTATGCAAATCATATGCATTCCTATAAGGATCTTCCGATCCGGATCGGTGAGATCGCACACGACTTCCGATTTGAGGCAAGTGGTACACTGAAGGGAATCGAAAGAGGAAGACACTTCTGTCAGAATGATGCCCATCTGTTTGTAACACCGGAACAGATCGAGGAAGAATTCTCAAATGTAGTAGATCTGATCTTCAGTACCTACAAGGATTTTGGAATCACAGATTACCGTTGCGTTCTGTCTCTGCGGGATCCGGCCAATAAGGTGAAGTATCATGACGATGATGAAATGTGGAATACAGCAGAAAATGCACTGCGGAAGGTATTGAATGATCTGGGTATCGAGTATACAGAGGAGATCGGTGAGGCAGCCTTCTACGGACCGAAGCTGGATGTTAATGTGAAGCCGGCAGTCGGAAATGAGTATACGCTGTCGACCTGTCAGTTAGACTTCTGCCTGCCTGCAAAGTTCCAGTTGACCTATATCGATAAGGATGGCGAGAAGAAGACTCCGGTCGTTCTGCACAGAGCGATTCTGGGATCTCTGGATCGGTTTATGGCGTATATTCTGGAGGAGACAAAGGGAAATCTGCCAACATGGCTGGCTCCGGTACAGGTAAAGGTTATGCCGGTTAAGACAGATAATGAAGAACTGATGGCATATGCACATCAGGTATGTGATACTCTGGATGCTGCCGATGTCCGGGTAGAACTGGATGATCGGGCAGAGAAGCTGGGCTACCGTATGCGTGAGGCACAGGTACAGAAGGTGCCATATCTGCTGGTTATCGGTTTCAATGAGATGGAAGGAAAGACGGTATCTTATAAGCTGCATGGTGAGAAGGATGCTACCGTTATGCCGCTGGATGACTTTGTTCAGAAGATCAATGAGGAAATCAAGAACAAGGTTCACTAGTAGTAATCATTAATAAATATAAGAGACGAAATATAAAGCACATGGATGATTTCTTATCGAAATTATCCATGTGCTTTTTTGCTATAACCAAAACCTATAGCCCAATATAGGTAAATGGAATTTCCCAAATTTCGGTACAGGTGATACGATACATACATAAAACATACTAAACAACTAGGAATAAGAAAAAGGAAATAAGAAGGTGTGACAGAAGATGAGTGAAAGAAACAGATTCCAGAAAAAAAGCGTTGTGGTGACCGGTGCAGCAGCCGGAATGGGAAAGGCGATTACAAAGAGCTTTGTACAGGAGGGAGCGGTTGTAGTAGCAGTGGACCGGGATGAACAGGCACTTCATACGCTGGTAGAGGAGATCGAGCAGCTTCGGCAGGCGGGAGCGACCGGGTATGTCATCCCATATCAGGGAGATATTTCTATGCAGGAGGCGAACGAAGGTATGATCGCCAGAGCCATCCGGGAGACCGGACAGATCGATGTATTGGTCAATAATGCAGGCGTGGCAGGCAAGAGTGAGCCGATTACAGAACTGACCAATGAGTCATGGGAACGTATTATGCAGGTGGATCTTTATGGACCGATGTATGCGATCCGGGCTGCTGTCACAGCGATGTTAACACAGGAAACAGGAGGAAGCATCGTAACGATCGCTTCCGTAGCCGGGATCAAAGGGTGCCGTTCCAGTGTGGCATATACGGTTGCGAAGCATGGTCTGGTGGGGCTGTGTGAGCATACGGCATATACATACATGCATCAGGGGATTCGAAGTAATATCGTGTGTCCCGGAGCAATTCGCACAGGCATGACCTCGAAGCCGGAAGAAGAGAGCCGGTTCGGACGGGAGCGGATCCTGTCAGGCATGGATTCCAATCTTCCGTTTGGAGTGCCGGCAGACATTGCGGAGGCAGTGCTTTATCTGGCCAGTGAGGAAGCCAGATTTGTAAATGGAGCAACCCTGGTGGTAGATGGCGGTGTATCCTGCAACTGATCCGGTATGGGGCAGATAAACGAATATATAGTTAAGAAAAAACAGACAGATATAGATATACGAAAAGGGATAAAGGAGGAAACAAACATGGCAAATATTAAGAAATCAATCACAGAACTGGTAGGACATACACCACTTTTAGAACTGGTAAACTATGAGAAAAAGCATAATCTGAATGCACATCTGATCGGAAAGCTGGAGTACTTAAATCCAACCGGAAGTGTAAAGGATCGTGCTGCACTGAATATGATTGAAAAGGGAGAAGCGGAAGGAAGGCTGAAGCCGGGTGGAACGATTGTGGAAAGTACCAGTGGAAATACCGGCATTTCTTTGGCAGCCTTTGCGGCATCCAAGGGATATAAGCTGCATATATTCATGGAGCCGGGCTGTACACAGGAGCGTGTACAGATTCTGGAGGCGTATGGTGCAACTGTTCAGTACTATAAGGATATTCCCGGCTTTGCTGAGATCGTAGCACAGTATGGATTTGATACCGGACGGATTGTGCAGCAGATACAGAAGTTTGCAGATGATAATGGATATTACTACACCAGTCAGTTGTTTAACGATGCAAATCCGGAGGCTCATATCAAGTCTACCGGTCCTGAGATCGTGGAAGATACGGATGGTAAGGTAGATATCGCAGTTATGCTGGCAGGAACGGCCGGAACGCTGACCGGAGTCGGCCGGTATCTGCAGGCACATGTACCGGGTGTGAAAATCGTAGGAGTGCAGCCCGATCTGGAGTCTTTATATAAGCCGGGAGAAGACCGGGATACGATCGATGGCGTAGTTCATTTTGATAATGGCGGTGAGACACACCATCCGTTTATCGCAAGAACGAACTTTCACTATGATGAATGTCTGGATGTTGATGGAGCCGATGCTTATGCGACAGCAAGAGAGCTGGCACAGACAGACGGTATCTTCTTAGGTGCATCTGCAGCCGCAGCCGTCTATGCAGCGAAGGTGGTAGCTGAGCGGGAAGAAAATCAGGGAAAGAATATCGTGATCATCCTGCCGGATGACGGAATGAAGTATCTATCTACAAAGATGTACCGGAGCGAGGAACAGAAAGAACAGTAAAGAACAGCGAAAACCACAGAAATGGTAGTAAGCAGAGGTAGTAGATATGAGTACAGAAAGATTTCCAACGGCAGAGGTGACATCCCCACAGGATTATCTGGATTGCGCAGAGGCGGCAGAACAATATGTCCGTACCTTTTTAGAAAAAACAGAGGACGGAATCCGGTATGTGGCAGAAGGTTCAGAGCAGAATTCATATTATAAGGGGCTCGCCGGGATTCTTCATATGTATCTGCAGCTACAGCAGATCCTGCCGAAGCCGGAGTATCAGCAGATCATACGGGAGATTCTGCGATATCTGAAACAACATTATCTGGATGATGTGCAGACGGCCAAAAGAGAGGGAGAGTTTGTTGCCGGCATGGCCGAGGCGTTCTATACCGGACTGGCGGGAATCGGGCTGGTGGTAAATGAGGCATGGGCACAGTGCAGATATGAAGAAGCTAAACAGGCAGCAGAGAAGATTCTGGACTATTATATGGCACATCAGAAGGAGACGGCAGAAGGCGTATTCTGGTCGGATAATGCAGCAATATTTTTTGATGGAGGCATTATTCTGTATTTGATCGACAGCTATCATGTCCTGGAAAGAGAAGATGTGCTGCCGATGATTGTCCGGGCAACGGACTATATTCTCTCTACGGGTATCCGGCATGAGGACGGAGGACTGGAGATCGACCATGGACAGGTAGTGTTTAAGCACAAGGAGCCAAACTTTGAGTTTGGAACGGCCGGAGCCGGATATCTGTTTACGAAGGTATATGAGTTGACCAATGACCGGAAATATCTGCGGGCAGCATTCGATGCGGCACGGTATTTATGTGGAATCGCAGTAAAGCAGGAGCAGGGATATCTGATTCCCTATAAGCTGACGTTGAAGGAGCCTCTTTTTTATCTGGGGAACTGCCATGGCCCGGTCGGTACGGCAAAGCTGTTTTATGAACTCTATCAGGTGACAGGGGATTCTTTTTACTATGAACAGGTGCTGGAGCTTTGTAAAGGAATGGAATCACTGGGGGCGCCGCTTTATCAGTCTGCGGGCTATTGGAATACAACCTGTCTCTGCTGTGGCCCGGCAGGCTTTGTACCACTTTATATCGGACTATACCGACAGGATGGAGATAATCACTGGAAGAAACTGGCAGAACAGATCGGAGAGATTCTGTTGGGAACGAAGTTGGAAAAGAAAGAAATGTCAAATGGTGTGGAAGTGAAAACGGCAAGCTGGAGACTGGCATATGACCGCACTCGACCGGAGGTTATCACGGCTCCGGCCGGTTACTATACGGGTGCGGCCGGAATCGTTGTAGCGTTTTTGCAGCTCTATCGGCTGGAGGTGCTGGGAACGCCGGTGACGCAGATGATCGATGATCCATACCGGAGAACGTGAATTCTCGCTACGGTGGATTGCGAAAAAAGGCAGACTTCTGTATGCTGAAGATACCAAATGCAGGAGGTGTTGCATATGGATAAGAAGCACCGAAGGTAAGAGAAGATAAAGCCGGATAGATGTGGGGACGTATCATCAGAAATGGTGGTACGCCTTTTTTGGTGGAATGGAGAGGTCATTTATGATATAATTTACTTAGATTTATGGTTTTTGATATTGTTGAATGATCTCATATAGTAAGATCGAATTGGAGGAACAGACATGGTGTATTGTTCAAAATGTGGTAAACAAATGGATGATAATGCAACATTCTGCTCAGGCTGTGGAGCACCATTACAGAATCAAATTAATTATGCAGTACCGGATATTAACAAAGCTCGTAAGCAACAATGGTTGATAATGGCGACGGAATCAAGAAGGCAGTAGTACAAATAGAGTTTGATGTTGAATCAACGAAAACATTTGCAGATATTACTACAAATAATATTGGAAATACGATAGGTATTTATTTGAATGATGAAATGATAGCAAATCCAAGGGTAATGTGTGCAATAACTGAAGGTAGTTGTCAAATAGAAGTAGATACATATGAACAGGCTCAGGTATTGTCTGAGACGCTTGAAAAGTGCAAATAATATGGTGCAAATATTATTTGCAATATGGAAGTAAATTGTGCCAAGTCCCGTTTTTTGGACATTAAATGATATAAAATAGGAATCAAGATAGAAGTATTCTGCCTTGGTTCCTTTTTTCTTTAGAAAACAGCATTCAATATTTGCAAATGCAAATTGTATATTCGCAATTTGTGTGCTATACTTACAATGATGGTATTAGATTACGACAATTGTTAGAGAGAGGAAATACATATGGCAATTAGTTATAATGGATTGTGGAAACTACTGATTGATAACAATATGAAAAAGGGAGATTTGTGTGCCAAGACTGGTCTTAGTTCCAGTACAATAGCAAAGATGACAAACTGCGAGTCAGTTAAACTATCTGTTCTGGAAAAAATCTGCAAAGAGCTGGATTGTAATTTTGGAGATTTGGTTGACTATGTACCGGATGAAGAAGAAAAGTAAATTACCTTATGGAGGAAAATGAAATGGCTACGAGAAGTGCAAAAATAGATCAGAAAGCAGACCTGATATGGGCAATAGCAGATAAGTTGACCGGAGTATATAAACCGCATGAATATGGAGATGTTATATTACCGCTTACAGTAATCAGGCGTTTTGACTGTATTCTTTCCGATACAAAGGATGCAGTTTTGCAGAAATATGAGGAAGTAAAAAATCTTCCGATGAAGGATGTTTTACTTCGTAAGGCAGCAGAAAAAGATTTTTATAACACCAGCAAATATACATTTGAGAGACTTATGGATGATCCAGACCATATTGAAGAGAATTTCAGAGATTATCTAAATGGATTCTCAGCAAATGTGCAGGACATCCTTGAGAAGTTCAAGTTTGATGGTCACATCACCACTATGGCAAATAAGGGAATTCTTTATATTGTTTTAAAGGAATATACAACAAATAGAGGAAATCTTCACCCAAATGAAATCTCTAACATTGAAATGGGCTATATCTTTGAAGAGATTATAAGAAGATTCTCCGAGTCCCATAATGAAGATGCAGGACAGCATTACACTCCAAGAGAAGTTATCCAGCTTATGGTTAATATTCTCTTCTATGATGATAATGATATCCTTTCCGGTAATAATGTGGCAAAGACGATTTATGATGAAGCCGTTGCGTGATTGATACAATGATTTCTGCTCGTTTTCGTTAGGGCGTTTACAAAAATGCGAGGATTATTGCCTTTCTCACACCAAGGGGGTGTGCAGAGGGCTTATTATTTTGTCTGCCGACAGCAAAATCATCTCTCGTTCGGCGGCGTGGGGTGTGCAGACTGGAAGGGCTTGCACATACACATAACAAAAAGGCTTGTCCCGTAACGATTTGCAAGGGGTATCGTTATGAGGGTGTGCAGATTATTGGGCAAAAAAAGACTTCCCACAATTTTGCAGGAAGTCTTATGAAATGCCGTGCAGTTCTTTTATTCGCAAAGAGAATAGATTTTTGGCATACCTCCAGCATCTATAACTTTGCCGATTTCAATCAAGCCAAAATTAATCAATGCTCTTACATAAATATAAGGGGTATCTGTATCAGGGTATAAGACCTTCACATACGGTGCAAGGTCATCAAATGAGCCAACGCTGTAATTGCTGCCGTTACTGTCGGAGACAGCATATGTGGAAGGGTCAAACTTTCCATAGTAATTCTTCACAGCGTATGCAAAAGCGAACTTAGCGGCAGATGTCCCATGGTCGAATTTCCCTGTTGCGACCAGCTTGTCAGCCACATCGTTAGCGGCTTTTGATAAGCGGAAATTGGTAATGTCATTCATATCTGTCACCTCCAGTTATTGCAGTTCTATTGCCGTGTGGAAAGAACCATATTTTCTCAAACGATACTCTTTTTTGAGAGTACTTCCTAAAACTTGTCTGGCTGTCTGTCCGTCAATCTCATCAGTATATGCCAAGAGAATAATCTGATCAGACATCAATGGCAGAGCCTTCGTTATGTTTTTCTTATGAGTTGGATCAAGACGCCCAAACGGAGAGTCCATAATAATGGGTCCGCTTAAAGGCGCGTTTTTGTGTAAAGCTCCAATCAACGATAGTGCCACAATATGCTCGAAACCTGCGGAACGGAATGGTATTATCTCGCCGGAACGATGCTGTATGGAGAGACCGTAGTTATCGTTAATTTTAAGCGCGGTATAATCAGGATCGCTGCTGATATTGCAGAAAAGTTCTGTGGCATCACGTTCGACTTCCGTCTTGAGTTTATCACGATAAGCGGCGATACCATCGTTAAACAACTGCTGGAGCGCGGCACAGATTTCAACCTTTTTAACCGCAAGATTCAAATCTGCATCAGATGTACCTGCTTTCCGAACCTTTTCTTCAAGACTTGCCAAGGCGATGTCTGCCTCTTTTATTTTATCCTTAGTTGCCTGAATGCCCTCCTTGAGATTTTCAATCTTTGAGTAGCACTTGGCCAAACTTTGTGCATTCTCTTTTGCGGCAGCGGTAAGATCGCTTACATTTCCGTAGCGACTTATCTCATCCCGTAAATCCTTGAGTTGGCCTTTTGCATCATCAATCTGCACTAAAAGATCGGCCAGCTGATCCTCGTAAACCTTGAGCACCTGAGCATCAGTGGTACTCTGCATACTTTCCAATGAAGCCTGACGAATCTGAAGAGCCTTCATACGATCAGTTTCTGCAGGAGACAGCCCTCCAAATTCTCCAGGTTCTTCATCCAAGCGTTTTTTCAGTGCAGTCACATGAACTTCATCTACATCCTGATCACAGCATTCACAATGATGTGTTTCTACAATGTGCCGAATATAAGACATCAGTCGAGTAGCAGACTCATGTGTGTTGTGCTTATCCTGGAGTGCAGACAATTCTGATTTTACTTGAGCCAGAATATCCGCTGTTCGTTTTCCGATCACATATCTCCAGACATCTTTTGTTGAAACAACAATAGACTGCAAAAGACCATCACGGGTAGCCTCTTTCGCTGCTATGTCACTTTCGAGGTGCTCCATGCTTTGAATCAGAGTTCTAAGATGCTCGTTCTGTTTTCCTTCGTCTTCCAACTTTGCCCGTAAATCCTGTGCTTCATCATATGCGGTTTGAAGTCTTGTCAGTTCTTTTGTCTGCTCATCCTTTTTTGCAGTTTCAGATTCAATCTGTGCAGCATATTTTTCTGTCTGCTTATTAGCCTGCGCAGCCTTTGTCTGTTCCTTGCGGTACTCGCCAAGCACAAAGGAGGCATCGCTTGCAGCGTTTGTAAGGATGGGAACACCTAAAATCGACTCTATTGATCTCTTGATTTTGTCACCAACAGAGGTTTCGTCCTTTACAAGTTCTTCATATTCTTGAAGCAATTCGCCATCGAACAGGAAGAAACGCGATACTTCCTCTGGCATTATCATCGCCAGTTCATGTTCCTTATTTGGAGGGAAATGTCCATCGACCTTAAGGAAAACATCTTGGACATAGTCGTCATTCTTTGATGGAACAGTTACCCCAGGACGGACACTGTATTGACGAGTGAGTTCGTATTTTTTCCCATCGTGGAGCATTTTCAATACGACCTTAAAGTCGTATTTTCCAGATTTCATTCCTTCTCTGTTTACCAGTTTCAGAATATCATCCACTGTTTCATGTCGATACTGGAAACGTCCGAATAAAGCATAACGAAAGAGATTCAGAAGCGTGGTTTTTCCATGCCCGTTATCTCCCCAAATAAGGGTAACGCCATCCCCATCACCGAAGTCAATTGTCTGCTCACCTTCATAAGGGCCAAAATTATTGATGGTCATACTCGTAAACTTCAACATAACAAACAGCCCTCCTTATCAAATGGTTACCGTTTTCAGAAAATCATCTATGACTTTCTGCGTATCATGCCGTGCCTTTGTCCTGTCGTCCTGAGAGGAAAACTCCGCATTCACGATATCTTGAATCAAGGATGCGGGGATTTCTGGATGTTGCTCGGCGCGAATCTTCTCTAATACAGAAATCAGTTCGTTGATTTCGATGTTAGTCATTGTCATCTTCCTCCATTCCGGTGTTTTGTAAACTGTTATAGTCGATTTGGTAATCAACAGCTATATTTTTCAAATCAGTAACACAAGCAGGATTTTCTGCGCCTAAGCCAAACTGAATCGCTCGTGACAACTCACCGATAATAATCGACATGGACTTTGGCGTTTCTTCTGATTCGACCACGGGAACTGTAATCGCATCATAAAGATGGGCAAAGAGTTTTCCTGGCGAATTTCTTAGAATTCTACCTCTGCGCTGAATGAATTCTCTCGGATTCTGTGAAGACGCAAGGATTAAAGCGTGTGTAGTAGAAGGGATATCGACGCCTTCATCCAAACATTTAATCGACACCAGAACCCCGCCATTTTTGGAGAAGTATCGGAGCGTTTCGTCTCGATCACCCTCCATCTCAGCATAGTATTCAAATGCATCAAACCCAGCATTAATCGCACCGTGCAGTACATCCTTCAATTGTGTGATATTGTCGCAATATATAATCCAACTTTGACCGCCAACATACTCTCTAAGCAAAAGATTAATGGCTAACGGAACTTTGCCGGATGCATTTTTTACAATGCGAGCGCGGTTAATTAACAGCTGCTTCAGTCTCGTATTGGAGGAAATACTCGCATCCGTACTCCCATTGGCCTTCATGCGCGCCATGAGTTGACTGATCTGTTTTGTTATATCATTCCAATCATCCTGCTCTTTTTGCGTGAGAGTTATGGTTAAGGGGTTGTAAAAATACTTTGTTAGGACACCACTTTTTATAGCATCATCCAGTGTATAAGGTGGTGGCACAAGACCGCAAAAATACTCAAAGAGTGCTGCAGTGCCCTCAGGATCACCATACCTACGAGGTGTGGCAGACAGTCCTAATCTTGCGCCTGTATTGATATTAAGGGCGTTTCGTCTATGCGGACTTCCTAAACGATGCACCTCGTCAGCAACGACAAAAAGATGCTCGCCTTGCGATATGTTTTTCACAAAATCATCAGAGCAGGCGGTATCCATCGTAGCAAGGATTATTCGGTTGGTAGAGCCACCATCACTTGTCCAAGACGATAAAGTACCAGGCTTTTTCCACTCATTATTGCTATCTCCGCAAAGAAGATAGTATATCTTATCTTCGAGCAAGGTTTCTCTCAATTCTCGATCCCATTGCTTTAACAAATCTCTCGATGGGACTAAAACAAGCACGACTTCATTTCGTTTGAAGGCATCATGAATTGCACACATTGCAGTGAAGGTTTTTCCACTGCCTGTAGCATGCTCAAAAATACCACGGCGGTTATTCTTTACCCATGTTTCAAGTGCATTCACTTGATGTGGGCGAGGAGTACGACTGCCTGCATGATTGCTGGGTTTCCATTTTTTCGCTTTGGTTTCTTCTACATGGATTTCGTCCAGCAGTTCGTTCCACTTAACACCTTCGGACTTTGTTCGTAATATCTCCTTTGATGCATTAGGAAATTGATACACAATGATTCCGGGAACAGATTCAGACCATAGCTTCTCGAAAAATGTTGATGCATCGTCAACTCTTTCAGCGTCGCGGCTATCAAGCCAATTGGGGAACACATCGATGGATTCCATGTTTCCATCAGAAGATAATCCCTTATATGTTTCGTTCATAGAGCCGCGGAAGCCCACTTTATTACCATCGGCATCTGTGAATATTCCGACTTTGTCATGAAATAATCTTCTTGCGTTTGGAGACTCGTTGCCAGTCGGAACAGCGATTTTGACATCAATGATGCCTTTTGAAATCATATATGCCAGCAACTTTGCCGGAGCACTTAAAAATGGGTCATCAAATAAAGCCTGCACTTCTTTTGCAAGAGACTCCGCAAGTAACGCATCGTTTTTAGCAGAATAGCCATCTGCCAATGCAGAGGCATCTTCGTCAGATACATACGGTGAGCATATCAGTCGCATCTTGCCATTATTATCTATAAACTCCCTCAAAGCATCCCATGCAATAATATAGATTGTGCTCCCAAAATATCCAGAGATCCTGTCATAATGATCCGAATTCCTCATGCATGGAAGATAAAACATATCTGCTATATCATGTTCGGCTTTATTATATGAAGTTAAAAAGGCTTGCTCTTTAAGTCCCATAATTAACCTCCAAGTAATTCCTCGTGCATTATATCCATACGGCGAATCAAGGCATCATACAGATATTGAGGCCGTGCGCAGACAATCCTCTCGTTGTTATTTCGAACCGTTTCTGCAACTTTTGAACAAAGCGATTCTACAATCACATCCGCCTTTACCTGCATATTTCCGCTATACGCAAAATCGCTATGCTTATCTGCATCCCAAAAAGCAAATGAAATATCTTCTCCGTCACGCACTAATGCACCTATAATGGGCAGCCGTCCATCGGAATAATCCAATTGCCCGCGTTCCCCACGCTGTTGACCGGGGAGTATCACCTGAATTTTATACTCGTCTAATGCACGTCCACCAGGTGGATTTGTGCAGTTCCAAAGGTATACACGCAAGCGTAAACTCCTTGGCTGCAAATCCACAAGAAGAGGGGATGATGATATATCACTATGCCAAACGACATGATCCCCAAGTCCTTCAACAAAAATGGTGTTCAATGCTTGTTTGCTAAGTCTCTTGCCCTTTGCCATCATCATTTCCTCCAGCAATAGAGCGAAGTCGAGAGTTCGCCTGCGCTACATATTCTTCTACAACATCAAATCCTGCAAAACGGCGTCCAAGAGAAAGTGCAGCATATCCTGTTGTACCGCTTCCCATCCAAGGATCAACGACCAGGTCGTTATCTTCTGTTGTTGCCTTGATGTATTTTTCCGGCAGATATAATGGCTGTGTCGCAGGGTGGTCATCTATACGAGCCGAGACTCCGCCGCTAATAATGTTTTTAGGTAATGCCCCCAGAGGATTTGGAGCAATTCTTTTGTTTTTACGGACGTAGGTGTTTCCGTTTGATCGAGGCTTATATTCATATGACTCGTATGTCTGAACACTATGCGACTCATATGGTCTGCGAATTGCATCAAGGTTTATGCTCCACTTTGGAGATTTTGAGAACCATAGGTTCTGCTCATAAGCATCCTGACAGGCCACACGAAGTCCTGTTGGTGCAGGGTTTTCCTTTATCCAAATTTCTATGTCAACACAATGAAGTCCCCATGTCTCTTCCATTTCTATTGCGAGTTTTTCTATTACCAAAGACCGCTTTGATGCCACTTTAGATGTGGGTTTTTCTCTGTTTGCTTTGACATTGATAACGATAAAGCCATCGTCACGGAGTTTACGGCAAGCAGCGTCAAGAAACGGTGTCATTCTTTCAATATACTCAGACGAACGCCATACACCATATTCGCGTTCTGCATTTGGATATGGAGGTGAGCCATAAACGAGCTTTATTGATTTATCTGGCAACAGAAGCATTCCTTCAGCGCCATCGATTTGACGGACACTGTATTTGTTTTTATTAATCTCCTGTAGCATCATTCTCGTCCTCTTCGCGTAAGTTTTTTTCATACTCCAATCGCAGAGCCGCAAGTCTACAATAGTCTGAGTTGGCATCAATTCCAATCCAGACACGGTTGAGCCTCTGCGCTACAGCAGCAGTAGTGCCGGAACCTGAAAACGGGTCAAGTACAACATCGCCCTCGCTACTTCCAGATAAAACAAAGAATTCAGCGAGCTTTTCAGGGAACCTTGCGGGATGACCGATTCCGTGTTCCTTACAAAGTTTCATGAAATAGTCATTGCTGCTTGTGTTTGCTATTTCAATAACAGTGCCAGGATCGGAGCCTCCATTATCCGTCCATGTTTTCTCACAATCAAAATTATGTGTGCTTGGACGGGTATTTTGGTTTCTATCCCCTTTGCCTTTGCCTTGGAGATACTTCTGCATATCTTTGCTGTAAGGCTTCCTTATAGGGTCCATATTGAATTCCCAAGAATCGCCTTTTGCGAACCAAAAGCAATACTCATGTGATTTTTTCGTTCGACCGTACCCACCTCTGGAATATACATTTGGTGGAGTAGCGGGATTATACCATATATAATCGCGAACAAGATGAAAGCCTACATCCTTGCACAGCTTTAGTAACAGTTCAAATACATATAGGTGCTGATAGTTATCTACTACCTTATCGCTAATATTTAGAACAAAGCTACCATCCTCTCTAAGAACGCGATAAATCTCTTTCGCTTTTGGAATAAACCAATCAACATACTCATCGGGAGGTATCGTCCCGTCTACATCGCCGTAATCTCTTTTATCTGCATATGGAGGTGATGTTAGTACCAAGTCTACGCTTGCGTCAGGCATAGTTTTTAGAATGGCCTCGCAATCACCGCATATAAATTTATTCTTAAATGTGTTTAGTGTCCGTTTCTTACCCATTATTGATTACACCTTTTCATCTTCATCGTTGTTTGATTGGTCCGCGTTATCTAACGACACTTCCATTATGTCTGAGATGTCACACTTGAGGGCATCACATATTTTCAGAAGGACATCAGTCGTTAGATTCTCATTCTTTGACAGCTTTGCCATGGATGCGGTGCTTATTCCAGTCGCTTCTCGCAGGTCTTTCCTTTTCATATCTTTATCAATAAGGAGTTTCCAAAGCTTTTTATAACTGACAGTAGACATTCCTGACTCCTTTCAATTTGCTTATGCGCAACTTTGAAATCGTATCGTAAAAAATTTCTTTGCGTTCGCATATCATTATACTCTTTTTGGGCCGTTATGTCAATGATTTGAGGTTAGTCCATCAGACCGTTCATGATTTTTTTACATTTCGATCTCGCTAATCTATTGACAAGGGTAGCGAAAATCGATATAATAATGTTAGCTGTGTGGCTTACGGCTTACAGACTAATTGGACAGGAGGTGTCACAATGGATATAGGCGAGAAGACATTCGGTGAATTGCTTACCTTTCTTAGGGAGCAGAGGGATGTAACACTGAGAGAACTTGCCAGAGGAATTGGTGTTTCAGCACCATTCTTAAGTGATGTTGAGAAAGGCAGACGGTCAGCTTTAACTGCTGAACGTATTGAGAAGGTCGTAACGGTACTGCATCTTGACACAGACGAAAAGACGGCGCTCTATAATGCCGCAGGAAAACAGAAAAACTCAATTCCGCCAGATTTGCCGGATTATATCATGGAACATGAGTATGTTAGTGCGGCGCTTCGCACAGCTCGTGACCTTGATGCAAGCGAGGAGGAGTGGCAGCGATTCGTTGATGATTTGAGGAGGCGAAAGGGTTAAGTATGTTCAAACCAGAATTGAAATACTCCCGAAGTGGTATGCCGGTTATTTCGAATGAAGATATTGATACTTTGGGAGAACGTATGGCTGTTGACTTCGATCATACTTCCTTGTTTAATCCTCATCCAATAGATATTGAGAGATTTGTCGAAAAATATCTTAAAATGCCCATTGAGTTCATGTATCTGTCGCATTGCGGTGTATATCTCGGAACGACCGTTTTTCAGACTACGGATTATCTACCTGTTTATATACCGGAAGATAAATGCGCGGACTATGCTCATGTTGAAGCAGGGACTGTGGTCATAGATGGAAGTCTTGATAAAGAAGATCAGGAGCATCGTCTTCGCTTTACTTTAGGACACGAAGGCGGTCATGGGGTATTCCATCCCTCGTACTTTCTTAACACGATTGGATCAAGCGAAAGAGATGACACTGGGATTTATGTACGTTGCCGTTCGGATTTTAAGGTGTCAGGAAGGGATTTTAGCGGTTTTCGCTGCTTGACGGACGCAGAACGAGCCGAACAACAGGCCAACAGGTTTTCCGCAGCAGTACTAATGCCCAGAAGTGCAGTGAAAATCCTGCTTGCTGGGAGCCCGTATAACAGGACAGAGGGATGGATTGTCTCAGCGATGGAGCAAATAAGCGACACATTTAATGTTTCTAAAGAAGCCGCATTCTATCGTTTGAAGGGCCTTGAGATGATTGAAGAACATGCAAAAATGCCGTTCTAAAAAATATGTGGCGGTATACCGCTATATATTTTTTACCCAAAGTGTTAACTGTAAAGCTAACGGTTACGAGAGAAAGGAGCGTAAATGGAAAGAAAGTCAAAACCTCTTAAATGCCCACGTTGTGGCAAACGAGCTTGTGACATTTCAGATATTCCGAAGGAAAAGATTTTCATCGAAATGAAATGTCCCCAATGCCACAACATAGTAAAAATATGGTGTAACAAGGAATCTCTGAAATTGGCCGCATCATATAACAAATAACTTCATACCGAGCAACGGAGTCGATTGCGAACTACCAAATGGCCGGATGATTTTGAAACGTAAGGTTTCATTGTCATCTGGCCATTTTACGTTTCAAAATCGGCTCTTTGTATTTGTTCCCGACTCCTCTCGGTCACGCCGTAGGCGAGAAAGGAACGAATATGTCTAAGAGCAACGATTCAAAGAAACGCAAGAGCGGGTTCAATCCCAATCGTACCTGTTATCTCACGGCGGACGGCAAGTATTACTGCTACGAACGCTGGGATGATGACGCAAAGTGCGTGGTTACGCAGAGGCTTGAAGTCGGAAAAGACCTGTCGCTCGAACTGACCATCATGCTTGATGAGTCCGACCACGACATGGATCTGCAGGACCGCTACGAAGGCGAACTGCGCGATCCCCTGTTTGACGCCAAGGTAAGCAGCTACAAGGCTGATCCCGACAACGAAGATGCTGTCGATCCCTGGGACACGCTTGCCGACAAGAGCGGCAGCCCGGAAGATGCGATGTTCGCCGAGCCGAAGACGGAGAATCCCCAGGCGGTGGAAGCCCGCCGCGTCATTGACGAGGAATGCACCGAGGCACAGCAGGAATTCTTCTTCGAGCATTTCGGCATGGGTACTCCGCTTGAGGAGATGCGCCAAGCAGAAGCCGAGCAGACGGGAAAGCTGCCGTCCTCTGCGGCAATGACCAACCGCAAGAACAAGATCATCGACAAGGCGGCAAAGGCTCTCGGCGTCGAGCGCGTAAAGCGCCATAAGTACCCGAAGAAGGACTGAGCCGTGGGCGGCGGCAGATACGGCGGTCGGAGTCCTCCCCGACCGCACCTCTTCGGAGGGTTGAATTTTTCGGTAGTGAGTGAGGAAGGAAATACATCCATCCTCCGCAGCAACGCAAATCAGGAACAGGAGGACAAACCTATGAGATTAAAACACAAAGTACGAATCAATATCGCCGACAAAAGTGGCAACAAGCAGGAAGTCTTGCAGAGCGAACACAGGAGCATTCCGAAAAGGCTGCTCACATTCCTCTTCGGAGAATTCTGCGAAATCCTCGTATTGACGCCGGGTGAAACTGTGCAGGGCATCGAGATCAAGGAAATGAGGGGTGACGGCAATGACTGAGAATATCGAACTGATGATGCCGATCAAGGCAACGCCGTATGACCACCAGAAGAAAGCCTTCGCCTTTGCCTGCGACAAGTTCGGTGTATTTGATAACCGGCTGAAGAGCCGAGGTACGGCGCTTCTGATGGAAATGGGCACCGGCAAAACGATAGTGAGCATCGCAGTCGCCGGATGTATGTACCAATACGGCAAGGTCAACCGTGTGCTGGTAGTAGCGCCGCTTTCCATCCTCGGCGTATGGGAAGAGGAATTCGAGAAGTTCGCAGGCTTCCCATATTCGCTGACCATCCTTAAAGGTACATCGGCAAAGAAAAAGGAGCAGCTGACCAAGCTGTCGGACGAGGGCTTGCAGATCGTGGTCGTGAATTACGAAAGTGCGTGGCGGCTCGAAAAGGAACTGCTGGCATACAACGCCGACCTGGTGATTGCGGACGAAGCTCACAAGCTGAAGGAGAACCGAACCTCCCAGAGCAAGGGAATGCACCACATCGGCGATAAGGCGAAATACAAGCTGCTTCTTACGGGTACGGTCATCACGAACCGAGAACTGGACGTGTTCTCGCAGTACCGATTCCTTAATCCGCAGATATTCGGAACATCGTTCTATGCCTTCCGCAACCAGTATTTTGACATGGGCGGCTACGGCAACCATACGCCGATCTTCCGTAAATGGATGACCGATGATTTCCTGCGGAAGCTCCACTCGGTGGCGTTCCGTGTGACGAAAGCGGAGTGCCTTGACCTTCCTGCGATTACGGAAGAAGTCCGTACCGTGGATTTGGAGAAGGACGCCATAAAACTCTATGACAGCATCGAGGATGAAAGCTACGCCGAACTGGATGAGTCGGAAGTGACTACGGCGAACATTCTCACAAGACTCCTGCGCCTGTCGCAGATCACGGGCGGCCACCTTACCGATGACGATGGCGTGGTCAACACCGTGAGCCGAGCCAAGCTGGACGCTCTTTCCGATATCATTGATTCCGCTATGGCAGAGGATAAGAAGCTCGTCATCATGGCTCGTTTCGTGCCGGAACTGGACGATATCCAGGAGCTTCTCGAAAAGAAAAAGATCGGTTATGCCGTGGTTCGCGGCGGCGTGAAGGACCGCGACAATGAAATCCACCGTTTCCAATATGACGATAGGTGCCGTGTGTTCGTGGGGCAGATCGCGGCTGCAGGACTCGGCATCACGCTGACTGCGGCAAGCACGATGGTCTTTTATTCCCTCGACTACAGCATGAGCAATTTCGAGCAGGCGAAGGCTCGTATCCACAGAGCCGGGCAGAAAGAAAACTGCCACTACATTTACCTCGTTTGCCGGGGAACGGTCGACCGCAAGGTCTTATACGCTCTCCGTCAGAAAATGAACCTCGCAAAAATGCTCGTGGACGATTACCGCAAGGGCAGGAATCCCTTTAAGAACTGACCTTTCACGGAGGGGGTTGAATTCCTCGGTAGTAAGTGAAAGGAGGTAGTCACCGATGGAGAACACACAAATTTTTGAAATGGCTGACAGGCTCAAGACTCTGCAGGAACAGAAGAAGGACCTCGAAGCGCAGACCAAGGCTCTGGGTGCGGAGATTGCCGAGTTGGACGAGCAGCTCTCCGATGCCATGACAGAAGCCGAACTTGACCGCTTCTCCCGTAACGGCAGCACGTTCTATCTGAAGAGCAGACTGTTCGCGTCCCCGGCGTCAGGCCGCAAGGACGAGATGATGCAGGCTCTGAAAGATAATGGATACGGCAGCCTGGTCGTGGAGACGGTCAACGCAAACACACTCGCATCCTTCATCAAGGAGCAGAGGGAAGCCACGGGCGAAGACGTCCCGGCATGGCTCGGCGATACCGTAAGCACTTACGAAAAAGTGTCGGTCGGCATCCGAAAGTCGTAGGAACACGGATTCACTGCACCAACGCAAAATCTACAACTTATTTCATTTCAATAGGAGGACATAGATCATGTCAGAAAAGAAGAACACTGAGATCGCAGTGAACGAGGGTTTCGCTGCTATTGCGAACAGAGACGTACTGAACGAGGCGATGGCGGACGATTGCCAGGGGCTTGAGTTTTCCTTTGACCGCGTGAAGCTGCCTGCGGGCGGCGGTACGGCGTTCGAGATTCCCTCCGCCGAGAGCGATGAGTCCGAAATGGCGAAGGATATCACCGGCGTCATCGTCTACAACCATCCGGCTTATGCCTACTACCGCGACAAGTACACGGGCGGGAACAATCCTCCCGACTGCGGCTCTTTTGACGGTGTGACAGGCATTGGCACTCCCGGCGGGAACTGCGCAAGCTGCCCGTATAACAAGTTCGGCAGCGGCGAGGGTCAGAGCAAGCTGTGCAAGAACAAGCGTATGCTCTACATTCTGCGCGAGGGAGAACTGTTCCCTATCACGCTTTCCCTGCCGACCGGGTCGCTCAAGTCCTTCACGAACTATGTGAAGAGCCAGATCTCTCGCGGGCGTAAGCTGAACCAGGTGGTCACGAAGATCACTCTGAAGAAGGCTACCAACGCATCGGGCATCGCTTTCTCCCAGGCGGTATTCTCGTTCGAGCGAATGCTGACCGCCGAAGAGCGCAACGCCGTGGCGGGTGTATCCGAGACGGTAAAGGCATATGCCGCGAACCTTACTCCGGCGTCCCTCATTGACGATGAGCCGCTGGTCGATCCCGAAACGGGAGAAATCATCGAACCTTTGAAGTAAAGCAAACGAAAGCCCGGAGGGGTGTAATGCTCCTCCGGGTATTTCCCATAGGAGTGATTACGCATGAATACAGATTATAAATGTGTGACCACGGTGGACGGGATATGGGATTACATCGGCGGCAGCGGCATTGTCGCTTTTGACTTTGAGACTGCTCCCGATGATCCGTACCGCGAGGAGGACAAGGCGGCTCTCGATCCCGCGAGGGCGCATATTGTCGGATGCTCCTTCTCCGTCAAGGAAGGTACGGGCATCTATGTCCCTATTGCCCACCGTGTCGGCACCAATATAGACAGGGACGCCTTTTTCACATTTCTGACGGCGTTCCTCATGAATACAAAGACCATAAAGATTGCCCACAACATTGCTTTTGAATCCTCAATGGCGTATGCGAGGGGCATCGTGATACAGTCTCCTGTGTACGATACGATCTGTGCGTCACAGATGAGCCTTAAAAGCATATACGAATTCCGCAAGCTGAACGAGAGCGGGTTGAAAAGGCTGGCGGAGGAACTGTTCGGAGAGCCGCTCCCTTCGTTTTCAAGCGTCACGGACGGGAAGCACTTTGACGAACTGGGTGCACAGGACGAAGAGACTGTTCGCTACGGCTCCGCTGACTCGGACTTTGCCCTTCGGCTTTATCACAAATTCAATGGCTGGTTTGACCGCTACCTTCCGAAACACAGATACATCGTGGAGGAGATTGAAAGCCCGACCGCCGTGTACCTCGGCATCATGAAGGCGAATGGCATCCCGGTCAACCTCCCGCTTATGCAGGAGCGAAAGGCAGAAGCGGAAAACGAGATGGAGCGCATTCATAAGGAGATCGAGTTTATCATCGGCGATGTGAACATCGGTGCGAACTGCTCCACGCAGGCGTTTAAGAACTATCTGTATAAAGACCTGGGACTACCCATCTTGAAAACTACGGAAACCAACCGCGAGGCGGCAGACGATATGACCATGACGCTCCTCAAGGAATGGTGCGATGAGAACCGGCCGGAACTGTCGGGGCTGTTCACGCTCGTGCAAGGGTACCGCAAATGGGGCAAGATCAAGTCCACATACATCGATGGGTATTTGAAATACCTTAATCCCGTGACCGGCTGCATCCATCCGGAACTGTTTGCTCTGTCCACGGATACGGGCAGGATGAACTGCCGTAATCCCAATGCGCAGAATATGCCCAGGAAGACCAACGATCCCATAGGCGTCCGAAACTTTATCAAGGCGCCGGAGGGCTGCCTTATCCTGTCGCTTGATTTTTCGCAGATTGAACTGCGCGTGGGTGCGTTCTATTGCCGCGATGAGGTGATGATGGATACCTACCGCAAAAACGGCGATATCCACGCAGCCACGACCAGCGTCATTTTCGGCGTTAGCTACGAGGAAGCCCAGGACAAGCATTCGGAGAATTACAAGGAACACAGGACGATTGCCAAGAACGTGAACTTCGGCACTTTCTACGGCTTGTTCCCGCGGGGGCTTCAGAAAACGCTGAAGTTCAAGGCGGGGGTTGAAAAATCCGTGAGTGAGTGTGAGGAGATACTTTTCAACCTCAAGCACGGATACAAGGGCCTGACCGCATGGCAGGAAGAGACGAAGGCAGAAGCCGCAAGGCGTATGTACTCTGAAACCCGACTCGGCAGGCGCAGGTACCTTCCCGGCATCACCTCGGACAATTGGGGCCAGAAGTCGTTTGCGGAGCGGTGTTCGTTGAACACACCTATCCAGGGGACGGCGGCGGACATCCTGAAACTCGCTATCACGAGGCTACTTGCCGGACTGCCGGAGCGCGAATGGCTCAAGCCCATCCTTCAGATACACGATGAACTGACTTTCATTATCCCGGAGGACAGGCTGTCGGAGGCGGTGGCTTTTATCCGTGCCTGCATGGAAGAGAAGCCCTTCCCGGAATTTGACCTTCCGCTGATTGCGGAGGCATCTGCGGGACCGACCTTTGGAATGATGGAAGAACTGGAGGACTGACTATGTACAAGAACAATGAAGGCTACGCCGATCCGACCGCAGGGTCGGCGATGAGCCAAATAATGAAGGAATACCGGCAGAAGCAGAAAAAACGCTATGCCGACAAGAACCGCAGGAAAATCTATGTGGCTTCCAAGTATGCGGGCGATGTGGATGCGAATGTTGCGGCAGCGATCACATACTGCCGCCGTGTGATCGATGAAGGCTATATGCCTGTGGCGAGCCACCTTCTGTATCCGCAGATACTTAACGACAACGATCCAGAAGAGCGTGACCTTGGGCTGCTGTTCGGTCTTTCGCTCCTTGCCGTTTGCGACGAGGTGTGGGTGTTCGGTGCCGTATCGCCAGGTGTCGCACAGGAGATCGAGGAAGCAAAGCGGCTGAAGAAACAGGTCAGATATTTTGAGGAGGTGGGCGCATGAATGTAACGGTGACCGATGTACTCGGTTCTCTCTTTAATCCAACCGATACCGTCTGCTTCCGCGTCTTTGACGATAAGAAGGGCGGCGTGTTCCAAGGGTCGAAGCTGTCCTGCGAATGTGGGAAGTACAAAAGCATCGAGGAGACGCTCAAGAACCACAACGCCATGAACCGCGGAATCTTCTTCGTGGTCAACTACGGCGGGCAGGACGATGATTCCATCACGAGGATCAACGCACAGTTCGTGGAGATGGACAACGACAGCTTTGACGAGCAGCAGAAAAAGATCGATGCATTCCCGCTCCCTCCGTCCATGATTATGAAAACGCAGAAATCCTACCATGTGTACTGGTTCATGGATTCGACCGCCAAGGTGGAGCGTTTCCGCATGATACAGACGCAGCTTGTAAAACACTTTGACGGTGATCCGATGTGCGTGAATGAGTCGAGAGTCATGCGCCTTCCCGGTTTCATGCACTGCAAGAAGGATACTCCCGTGGAGGTAACCTGCGTCAGCTTCCATCCCGAACGCAAATACACGCAGGATCAGCTGTCGGATGTGTTGCCGGAGGTAGACCTTGTACCCGTGGAGCGCAAGAGCGGCACGGAAAAAGGTATCGACCAGGTCATGCGCTCGTGTGTTTTCATGCAGCATTGCCGCGATGATGCGGCGTCCCTGTCGGAGCATGACTGGTACGCTATGATTACGAACCTTGCTCCTTTTGAGGGCGGCACGAAGATGATACATGACCTGTCCGCTCCGTATCCCGGCTATAGCGAGGGCAACACGCAGAAGAAGATCAATCATTTTCTGGAGAGCGGGACGAATCCCATCACCTGCAAGACCATCTGTGAAAAAGGGTTCAACTGTCCGAAGTTCGCTGCCGGAGAATGCCCGGTGAAGTCCCCTGCGGCGTGGTGCTATCAGCCGTTGTCTGCTGACGATCTTCTCGACATTCTGCACGGTATCCCCGTGACGGGCGAGGCGATCAAGGACTTACAGGCGGCCAAGCAGTTTGTGTCGGATTATCTGTATAACCAGGATGTGGTAACGGCGGACGTCATCATCAATTCCGAAATCCGCGACCATTTCAAGCTGAAGGCATCGTTCCTTAAATCGCTGAATCAGGTGTTCAAGGATGCCAGCAAAGCGTACCAGGCAAGCAAGAACGCAAAGAGAGCCAAGGCTGGGACGGCGATTCCCGACTGGTACGAGCCGACCGACAAGGGTCTGCGTTTCCTGCCGGGTGTGCTTGCGAAGGATATGTCGGACGGGCAGCAGGTATTCTATGCGGCGGAGCAGCACTTCAGCTATCGGGGCGGTGTGTATGTCGAGATGTCTGAAATGGAAGCACAGCGGCTCGTGCAGGAGAAGATGCTGATCCGTGAGACGAAGATGTCGCAGATCATTGATGCGGAGAAACAGTGGCGTCTCCTGGTGCAGAGGGACATCCGCGAACTGAACGCAAATCCCTATATCATCAATGTCCGCAACGGCTTATACAACGTGCTGGAGGATACGCTGACGGAACACACGCCGGATTATTACTCTACGGTGCAGCTGAACGTGACCTATGACAAAAAGGCGGACTGCCCGTTGTTTAAGAAGTTCCTTGCGGAGTCGATGGGTGGCGATATGGAGCAGGTGGGTCTGATTCAAGAGATGCTCGGCTACTTCCTCATCCCGGTCAACTCTGCACAGAAGTGTTTTGTTATCGTGGGCGTGGCGTCTGCCGGGAAAAGCGTACTGCTCCGTGTGCTGAACGATGTGCTGCTCGGCAAGCAGAACGTGTCCAATGTGTCCTGGCAGGCTCTGAACGAGCGGTTCAAGACGGCGGAGCTTTTCGGCAAGCTGGCTAACATCTTCGCCGACCTGCCTACGAAGAACATTGACGATAACGGCATCTTCAAGGCGCTTGTCGGCGAGGACTATCTGACTGTGGAGAAAAAGAACAAGAATCCGTTCTCGTTCCAGTCGAGCGCAAGGCTCCTGTTCTCCTGCAACAGCATACCGAAAAACTATGGCGATAGGTCGGAGGGCTTTTACCGCAGGCTCATCATCATACGGTTCAATCATACTGTGCCGCAGGATAAGCGCGATCCCGAACTGCTGGAGAAGTTCCGCATGGAGGCAGACGGCATATTCCTGTTCGCATTGGAGGGGCTGCGCAGGCTGATGAACAATCATTATGTGTTCTCCGAGACGCAGGTCAATGCGGATGAGCTGCAGCAGTACCGCGAGGAGTCGGATTCCGTGCTGTCGTTCGTGAAGGATTATTGCGAACTGGATGCTGAGTATAGCGCCGGATCTACGGAACTGTTCAACGCATATAAGGGGTACTGCGAGGAATGCGGCCTGAAACCGTACTCGCAAAAGAACTTCGTGCAGCAGATCACGGCGGCGTTCCCCGATGTGACGCGGGACATAGACCGCATGGCGAAAAGGCGCATTTTAACGGGGATAAGGCTCGGAGAGGTGCTGGGATGATGAATCCCGGCAGCCTTTCCACGAGCATCTTCGGAACACGAGAACACGTAGGAACACCAAAATACTATCTCCCCATATATAATACACATATTTTTATATACCTTGATTTTCGTTACAAAAAATATATGAAAATAGGATTTCTCGTGTTCCATGTGTTCCAAGTGTTGAAAATACGGAGGTTTTAGGAACAGATGAAAGAGGCGGACATTGTAAAAGCAATAATGAAGTACCTTAAGACCGTGCCGGGGTGCTTCTGCTGGAAAGAACACGGCGGTATGTATGGGACGGCGGGTATTCCCGATATCATTGCCTGCATTGGTGGACACTTCTTCGGATTCGAGGTCAAGACCGATAGTGGCAAGCCTACGAAACTCCAGGAAGCGACAATCCGAAAAATCCTCGCAGCCGGCGGCACTGCCCTGGTGGTACGCTCGGTGGACGAGGTGCGAACCGTGGTAAGCGGTTCCCTGCGCTGATACAAAGATACATCGCTCCATTGCAACGATGCCTATTTCCGACAAAGGGAGGTATCGCACATGAGCGACATCACAAACTACGAGAACCTGGCGAACGCCATCATCCTGCAGGCTGCGAAGGATTACCGCATGGCTCTTAAAAGCCTTAAGGCGAATCCGAGGAACAGGACGGCGATGGCGGACAAGGACGAAATCGAGAGATTCTTCCGTTCCGGGTGGTTCTCGGTACTTACGAGTGTTGATGGCGAGATGCTGATCCGCTCCCTGCAAATGGAGGTGGACGCATGACCGCAAAAGAATATCTGAACCAGGCGCGGCACCTGGACGCACTCATCAACTGCCGCCTGCGTGAGATTGACTACTGGAAGGATTTATCGAGCGGCGTCTCAGGCATGAGGTTTGACGGAATGCCGCATAATCCCAACCGTCCGACAGAGGCTCCCTTCGTCAGGTGTCTTGAGAAGATAGACGAGATTCAGCGGAGCGTGGAGGAAAAGATCACATACCTTGTACGGCTCAAGGAAAAAATCAACACGGCGATAGATAAGCTGGAAAATCGTGACGAACAGTTGGTACTCCGTTACCGCTACCTTGACGACTGTACTTGGGAGGAGATCTCCCGGATGCTGAACGTGTCGCTGCGTACGGTGCATCGCATACACGGGTCGGCTCTTCAGAATTTTTCTGTCCCGGATTGAAAGTTGGCACGGTTTGGCACAGTATGGCACACTTGACCTATGGTATGATTACAATAGCAAAGTAGAGTAAGACGAGCCTCGGAGGAGCAATCCTTCCGGGGCTTTTCTTATGTCCGGAAAGCGAGGTGATTTGTATGCCGAGGAGACCACGGCGCGGGTGCGCTGCAAGCGGATGTCCAAGGCTGGCTGTCGAGGGCGGTCAATACTGCGAGGAACATCAGAGACTCGCCGCGCAGCAGTACAACAAACACACGCGCAGTCCCGACACGAACAAGAAGTACGGCCGAGCCTGGAAGAGAATCCGTGACCGTTATGCTGCGGCGCATCCTCTGTGTGAGCGGTGCCTTAAGGAAGGACGGTTGACTCCCGTGGAAGAGGTACACCATATCCTCCCCATCTCCCAAGGCGGCGATCATCGTGAGAGCAACCTCATGTCGCTCTGTCAGTCCTGCCACACCAAGATTCATCTTGAAATGGGTGACAGACAGATTTGCAGCTGACCGGGAGGGGCGGTCAAAATCTCTACGGGTCCTTTATGCGGACAGCGGCCTGGGGCTTCGTGTGCAAATTTTCATATTCAAACGGGGTATTAACCCGGTGAATGCAGATCGGAGGTGAGAATGTGGCAAAAGACGGTACCAACAGGGGCGGTCCCAGACCGGGAACGGGTCCGAAAAGGAAACCGCTCGTGGACAAGATACAAGACGGCACGGCAAAGGGAACGCTGGTGATGCCGGATGATCTGCCGGAGCCTGCGGATATCCAGGGCGAGGATGTTCCTCCCGTCAGGGACTATCTCAAAGCAAAACAGAAAAACGGCAGCGACCTGTGTGCCGAGGAGATTTTCAGAGAGACGTGGCTGTGGCTCAAATCCCGCGGCTGTGAAATGTTAGTAAACAACCAGCTGATCGAGCAATATGCGATGAGCGTGGCGCGATGGATTCAATGTGAGGAGGCCATATCCGAGTTCGGATACCTGGCAAAGCATCCCACCACGGGGAACGCCATCGCATCGCCTTATGTGTCCATGAGCCGCGATTACAAGAAACAGGTCAATGCAGACTGGTTCCAAATCTACCAGATCGTGCGGGAGAACTGCTCAGTGGAATATGACGGCGCAAGCCCACAGGACGATCTGATGGAGCGGCTGCTCCGCGCAAGGAACAGAAAATAAAAGAAATGGAGATATGGACATGAAAACTTATAAGACAGCGGAAAGCGTATGCGCAGGACATCCCGACAAGCTGTGCGACTTCATCGCCGACAGCATCCTGGACACCTGCCTTTACAAAGACAAGTCCTCCCGCGTAGCCTGCGAGGTTATGGCGGCGGGACGGCGTATCATCGTTGCGGGTGAGATCACCTGCTCGAAGCCCATGGATATCCGTTACATCGTTCGCAGGGCATTGGAGAAGGTCGGATACAATCCCTACGGCTTTCTCATCTATGTGTTTATCCGAAAGCAGAGCCGCGATATCGCTGGCGGTGTGGATATGAGCATTGAAGCAAGGAACGGCGATACCTCCTGCTATGCCAACCTCGGCGCGGGCGATCAGGGCACCGTTTACGGCTATGCCACTAATGAAACGAATGAGTACATTCCCCTGCCGCTCCTTCTTTCACACAAAATATGTAAAAGACTGGACACGGTAAGGAAAGATAACCTCATCCACGGCATCAAGCCGGACGGCAAGGCGCAGGTCACCGTGGAATATGTGAACGGCAAGCCGAAGCGCACAAAGACCATCGTGGTATCCGTTCAGCACGACAAGGATAAAGACCTGAATATGTTAAAGAGCGAGATCATCGCCGAGGTATTGCATCCCGTGTTCACGAAATTCCCGTTTGACACTGATACCGAAATCCTCGTCAATCCCTCCGGCAGATTCGTGGAGGGCGGTCCCAGGGCGGACACGGGACTTACGGGCAGGAAACTGATGGTTGATACCTACGGCGGACTCGGCGCTCATGGCGGCGGCGCGTTCTCCGGCAAGGACCCCACGAAGGTCGACCGCTCCGGCGCATACATGGCTCGGTGCATCGCAAAGAACATCGTGTCCGCTGATTTGGCGGACGAGTGCCAGGTCGCTATCAGCTACGCCATCGGCAAGGCCAATCCCGTGGCTGTCCAGATCGATACATTCGGCACAGGAAAGGTCAGCGATGAAGTGATCGCCAAAGCTGTGGACGATGTGTTCAATATGCGTCCGGCGGCGATTATCAACGAGTTCTGTTTGCGGAACTGCTCCTTTGCGGAGTATTCCGCATACGGGCATTTCGGCAACGGTTATCCCACCTGGGAACATACCGACAAATACAGAGAATTAAGGGAGGCGGTGAAGCGTTATGAAGACAACGAGTGAAATGCAGCTCGTTCCGATTGGAAAACTCGTACCGTATGTGAATAACGCGCGTACCCACTCCCCGGAACAGATAAACAAGCTGCGATCCTCCCTCCGGGAATTCGGCTTCATCAATCCCGTCATCATCGACCGTGACTTTGGCGTTATCGCCGGCCACGGTCGTATTCTTGCGGCGAAAGAGGAAGGCATAACGGAAGTACCGTGTGTCTTTGCCGACCATCTGACGGAAGCGCAGAAGAAAGCGTATATTATCGCCGACAACCGAATGGCGATGGATGCCGGATGGGACGAGGAACTTCTGCGCGTGGAGATCGAAGCACTGCAGGCGCAGGCGTTCGACCTGTCCCTCACGGGCTTTGACGAAAAGGAACTGTCCGACCTGTTCAAGGACGATACCGATGTGCAGGAGGACGATTTCGATGTGGATGCCGAACTTGAGAAGCCGACCTTCTCCAAGAGCGGAGACGTGTGGACGCTCGGACGGCACAGGCTTGTCTGCGGCGATTCCACGAAAGCGGAAACCTTCAACACGCTCATGCAGGGACGGAAGGCAAACCTTGTGGTGACCGATCCTCCGTACAATGTGAACTACGAAGGTACCGCCGGGAAGATCAAGAACGACAACCTTGCAGACGAGAAGTTCTACCAGTTCCTTTTCGATGCCTTTTCAAATATCGAAAAGGTCATGGCGGACGATGCGTCCATCTATGTGTTCCATGCGGACACCGAGGGGCTGAACTTCCGCAAAGCATTCTCGGACGCGGGATTCTATCTCTCCGGCTGCTGTATCTGGAAGAAACCGAGCCTGGTGCTTGGACGTTCGCCATATCAATGGCAACATGAGCCTTGTCTCTACGGATGGAAGAAAAGCGGAAAGCACCAGTGGTACGCCGACCGCAAGCAGACCACGATATGGGAGTTCGAGAAAACCAAGAAGAACACGGATCATCCGACCATGAAGCCGATACCGCTCCTGGCGTATCCGATACAGAATTCTTCCATGAGCAACACGCTCATCCTCGATCCGTTCGGCGGTAGCGGCAGTACGCTCATTGCTTGTGAGCAGACCGACAGGGATTGTTACACTATCGAACTGGATGAGAAATACTGCGATGTCATCGTGAAGCGGTACATCGAGCAGATCGGCTCTGCGGACAGCGTTTCCGTGGAGAGGGACGGCAAGACATACACCTTCGCAGAACTGGAGGTGTCCGATGAATAAACTGACGCTCGGCAGCCTGTTTGACGGCTCCGGCGGTTTTCCTTTGGGCGGCTTGATTTCCGGCATTGCTCCCGTGTGGGCATCGGAGATCGAGCCGTTTCCTATTAGGGTGACCACCAAACGGCTGCCTTTTATGAAGCACTATGGCGATGTTTCCAAGATGGACGGCGGAAGCATTGAGCCTGTGGATATCATCACGTTCGGTTCGCCGTGCCAGGATATGAGCATAGCCGGTAAACGCGAGGGTCTGGACGGTAACCGCTCCGGGCTTTTCTATGAAGCTGTCCGAATCATAAAGGAAATGAGGTGTGCCACCAATGACAAATATCCAAGATACATCGTGTGGGAGAACGTCCCTGGGGCATTCTCCTCAAACAAGGGAGAGGACTTCCGATGCGTCCTCGAAAGCATCTGCCGCATCGCAGACGAAACCGTATCTGTTCCTTCAGTTAAGAAGTGGCAGTCCGCAGGAAGCCTCGTGGGAGATGGTTACTCCGTTGCCTGGAGAGTGCTTGACGCTCAGTATTGGGGAGTTCCCCAGAGAAGAAAACGCATCTACCTTGTCGCAGATTTTGCAGGCGGGAGTGCCGGAAAAATACTATTTGAGTCAGAAGGCATGTCTGGGTATTCTGCGGAGAGCTTTCGCTCGTGGCAAGGAGCTGCCGCTGATGCTGGCGAGGGCTTTGGAGAGACAGGCACTTTCTGCTTGAACGACCAGGGTGGGCAGCGGATGGACTTGACTGAGGATGTGACGAACACGCTCCGTGCGGAAAGCCACCATCCTCCGCTGGTATTCGAGAACCACTCGCAGGATTCCAGATACACGGGACCGCTCGATGTGGCACAGACCGTCCTTTCCACTTTCGGCACGGGCGGCAATAACCAGCCGTTCGTGGTGGAGACACCGAAAACTCTGAAGATTCGCTCCGGCTGTGAAGGCGGTGGCAAGGGTGCGCTGTTCCAGGACGATAAGTCCGCTACGCTCGGATGCAATAACGGCCAGACATTGTTCGTTCCGACCGCTTTCGGCATCTGCTCCAAAGAGAGCAACGCCATGAAATCTGACAATCCGCACAGCGGCTTTTATAAAGCAGATACTTCACGGACGCTTGACGGGAACGGCGGCAATCCCTCCTGCAACCAAGGAGGCATGGCTGTAGTGGCTCTTGAGGGCAATGGCGCAAGACCATCCCATAAGGGCAGCGGTTACTCCGAGGACAATGTCAGCTTTACGCTGAACGCCACGGAGCAGCATGGCGTGGCATACGGAATCGACCGAGCTACCTATAACAAGGGGCAGAATGCGCAGTTCGGTATCGCAGTCGAGGAAGAAGTCGAGCCTACGATGGCGGCGAAGGGAACGGGTGCGGTGGCGCATCCCGTCTATACCACGAGCAAGAATTCCTATCATACGGAAGCCGAGGAGGATGTGGCGAACACGCTGGTCGCTACGGACTACAAGGACCCACCAACCATATCGGAAGAACCGTATTACATCGTCCGCAGGCTCACACCGACCGAGTGTGCAAGACTGCAGGGCTTCCCGGACTGGTGGTGCGATAATCTCGGAACGGCAAAGCCGACCGATGAGGAACTGTACTATTGGTACAAGGTGTTCGAGACATGGCGGTTGGCTACCGTTCCAGACAGCAAGCCCAAGACATCAAAGCAGATAAAGAAGTGGCTTGCCGATCCGTATTCCGATTCTGCGGAGTATAAGATGTGGGGCAACGGTGTGGCTCTGCCGTGCGTGGTTTTCGTGCTTTCGGGCATTGTGTATTACTCACAGTTTCCGACCACATAATCGAGCGGTTATTCTACGGTGGAAAATCTGTTATTTGCTTGCTATTTCCGGGCTTTAGAGTGATGTATATACATGCCGAAAGGCACAGAAAACAAGCGAAAACGGAGGTAAACGCAATGCAAGTAAAGTACAACGTAACAGGCGCAAGGCGCAAGGAACTGGTCAAGGTCATCGCCGACACCACGGGAGCGAAGGCAAAGTACATGGGAATGCCCACAGCAGCCTACGAGATCGATTACTTCACGGTCACCAAGGAGGGAACGCTCATCTTCGATGACCGCGCCGACAGCGAGGAGGTCGAGCAGGTGCTTGAAGCCGTCGCCGCCGCGGGTTTTGAATGTGAGCCGCAGGACGGCGGGGATTCGGAGGTCGAGGAAGTATCCGCAACCGAAGAGAACGCGGCACAGGCGGCCACGGAGGGGCTTACGGTGGCGGTTCTGAGGGACAGCCTTTCGGATGCAGACATTGAGAACCTGCAGAGAATCGTGGATTCCAAAGCGGCGCTTATGAAAAAGGCGCTCGGCGCGGACAGCCTTCCTATTGAGGTGACGGACGAGAAGGTATCCTTCCCATGGTTCACGCAGATGGACGGTGATTCCGCAAAAGCCTATATGCACCTTGTCTCCGCACTCTGCGAGATGGCAAGGAACGCCAAGCGAGTGACCGCCACGGAAAAGGAAGTAGACAACGAGAAGTATGCATTCCGCTGCTTTCTCCTGCGGCTGGGCTTCATCGGCGCGGAGTACAAGGTCGAGCGAAAAATCCTGCTGAAGAACCTCACAGGCTCATCGGCTTTCAAAAACGGAGGTGCCGAGCATGAGATTTCCGAATAAGGAAACGGTCGACCGCATCCGCAGGGAGTACCCTGCAGGCACACGGGTGGTACTGATAAGGATGGACGATGTGCAGGCTCCGCCTGTCGGAACGAAAGGAACAGTTCTCGGTGTGGATGATACCGGCTCCCTCCTTATGCGGTGGGACACGGGCAGCGGACTGAACGTGGTCTACGGCGAGGATATTGTGAAGAAGATCGCCACGGTCACGACCGTCTGCTATGGAGAGAAACAGGTGTGGGATTCCCGCAAGGAAGCCGCCGATTTCTTCCTGCAGGCCATCGCGGGGACGGAAGGAGCGGAATGCGAACGATATACCATGATCTACGCAAAGCTGGTATCGGGACTGGAGGTGTGCAGCGATGACGCAGACGATTAAGGAACAGATTCTCGCCATCCGCGACACGGGTCTTACAAATATGTTCGATGTGAACATGGTGCAGAGGCTTGCCTACGAGCGGGATTTCTACGAACTGGTCACATATCTGGAGGAGCATCGGAAGGAATACGTCCGCTTCATTTTGACCGGCGAAGAGGAATAAACTACACAGTTTCAGGGGCGGATATCTGGTACATATATTTCTCGGAAATGACTTGATATTATGTGCTTTTAGAGTGATATATGTACACACCGAAAGGGAAAACAAAGCAAACGGAGGACACGAACATGACAATCAACGATGCAATGAGAACCTACAGACTGCCGAATCCCACCACGCCGGAGGATTTGGAATGCAGATGGAGCAAGCTGCTGACCTTTGGAGACAAGGTGGTCATCGCGGGATACTTCTACAACGGGCAGAACAAGCCCTGCTACTTTGGAGCAACCTACGAGTTCCTTGACGATGACCATACCTGCGAAGGAGCCATCGGACTGAGGGTGGCAAGCGAGGTCGAGTTTGAGGATGACGGCCACGCAATCGCCTGGGCGATGCAGCAGTAAAACACAGCGAAACAAATAACCAAGGGGACGGGCCGGAAGGCTCTGTCTCTCGTACAGATACATTTGGGAAGTCGCAGCGATGCGGCTATTTTTTATGCCATTTGGGAGGTGGAGCAATTGCGAAAACTGAAGAAATATAAGCCCACCAGGTTCATGGCGAAAACCTCCCGCTACGATAAGGACGCCGCAGACTACGCCGTGATGTTTATCGAGTCGCTCTGCCATACAAAAGGGACATGGGCGGGTAAGCCTTTTGAACTGATCGACTGGCAGGAGCAGATCATCCGCGACCTGTTCGGCGTTCTGAAGCCCAACGGCTACCGCCAGTTCAACACGGCATACATCGAGATACCGAAGAAACAGGGCAAAAGCGAACTTGCGGCGGCTGTGGCGCTGCTTCTCCTCTGTGGTGACGGTGAGGAACGCGCCGAAGTGTACGGATGCGCCGCAGACCGCAACCAGGCAAAGATCGTGTTCGATGTTGCCGTGGACATGGTGCGTTTCTGCCCGGCTCTCGCCAAGCGCGTGAAGATACTGGAGTCGCAGAAGAAGCTCGTGTATAAGCCGACCAATTCATCCTACCAGGTGCTTTCGGCGGACGTAGCGAACAAGCACGGCTTTAATACGCACGGCGTTATCTTTGATGAGCTGCATACGCAGCCGAACAGAAAGCTGTTTGACGTCATGCTGCAAGGTTCCGGCGATGCGAGGATGCAGCCGCTTTACTTCCTGATCACCACGGCGGGAAACGATACAAATTCCATCTGCTACGAGGTACATCAGAAAGCCCTGGACATCCAGGCGGGACGGAAGGTCGATCCGACATTCTATTCCGTTATCTATGGTGCGGCAGAGGACGAGGACTGGACGGACCCGGAGGTCTGGAAGAAAGCCAATCCATCCCTCGGTATCACGGTCGGTATCGACAAGGTGAAAGCAGCGTGTGATTCAGCACAGCAGAATCCCGGCGAGGAGAACGCTTTCCGGCAGTTAAGGCTCAATCAATGGGTGAAGCAGTCGGTGCGCTGGATGCCAATGGATAAATGGGATGCCTGCGCATTTGCTGTATCCGAGGATGATCTGGAAGGTCGCATCTGCTACGGCGGGCTTGACCTTTCAAGCACTACGGATATTACGGCGTTCGTTCTCGTGTTCCCGCCGCAGGACGAGGAGGACAAATACAGTATCCTCCCATACTTCTGGGTGCCGGAGGACACGCTCGACCTTCGTGTAAAGCGCGACCATGTTCCCTACGATCTGTGGGAACGGCAGGGACTTCTGATGACCACGGAGGGAAATGTCGTTCACTACGGATATATTGAGAAGTTCATCGAGCGGCTCGGAGAACGGTTCAACATCCGGGAGATTGCTTTCGACCGCTGGGGTGCTGTGCAGATGGTGCAGAACCTTGAGGGCATGGGCTTTACGGTCGTGCCGTTCGGACAGGGCTTTAAGGATATGTCCCCACCGACCAAGGAACTGATGAAGCTGACCTTGGAGGAGAAGATTGCTCACGGCGGGCATCCCGTCCTGCGGTGGATGATGGATAACATCTATATCCGCACTGATCCTGCCGGGAATATCAAGGCGGACAAGGAAAAATCGACAGAAAAAATCGATGGTGCGATTGCGACTATCATGGGGCTTGACCGTGCCATCCGCTGTGGGAACGACACGGGCGAAAGCGTATATGACACCAGGGGTCTCCTGGTGTTTTAGGAAGGAGCGTGATGTGAAATGAGTATATTTTCGGGACTGTTCAAATCGAGGGACAAGCCTGAGAACAGGACGCCGGGCAGCAGCTATGCCTTTTACCTCGGCGGTTCTTCCTCCGGCAAACTGGTGACGGAGAGGAGCGCAATGCAGATGACAGCGGTGTATGCCTGTGTGCGTATCCTGTCGGAAGCCATCGCGGGACTGCCGCTCCATATGTACCGCTATAAGGAGGACGGCGGCAAGGAAAAAGCCATCGACCATCCACTATATCTTCTGCTCCATGACGAGCCAAATCCGGAGATGAGTTCATTCGTGTTCAGGGAAACGCTGATGACTCATCTTTTGTTGTGGGGAAACGCCTATGCGCAGATCATCCGCAACGGCAAGGGCGAGGTCGTGGCTCTGTACCCGCTTATGCCGAACAAGATGAGCGCCAACCGGGATACGAACGGTCAGCTTTATTACCAGTACCAGCGTTCCTCCGATGAAGCACAGACCATGAAGGGCGATACGGTGGTTCTCCGACCGTCTGATGTGCTGCATATTCCGGGACTCGGCTTTGACGGGCTGGTAGGCTACTCGCCGATTGCGATGGCAAAGAACGCCATCGGGCTTGCCATAGCTACTGAGGAATACGGCAGCAAGTTCTTCGCCAACGGTGCCGCTCCGAGCGGTGTGTTGGAGCATCCGGGAACGATCAAGGACCCAAGCAAGGTGAGAGAAAGCTGGCAACAGACCTTCGGCGGCTCGGCGAACAGCAACAAGATAGCCGTATTGGAGGAGGGCATGAAATACACGCCCATCTCTATCTCCCCGGAACAGGCGCAGTTCCTGGAAACTCGCAAGTTCCAGATAAACGAGATAGCGAGGATTTTCCGTGTGCCTCCGCACATGGTGGGAGATCTGGAAAAGAGCAGCTTCTCCAATATCGAGCAGCAGTCCTTGGAGTTCGTGAAATACACTCTCGATCCCTGGGTGGTCAGATGGGAGCAGTCGATACAGAGGACGCTCCTCGCTCCCGAAGAGAAAAAGACCTACTTCGTGAAATTCAATGTGGAAGGTCTGCTCCGAGGGGACTACGCCAGCCGCATGAACGGCTATGCCACGGCAAGGCAGAACGGATGGATGTCGGCAAACGATATCCGGGAACTGGAGAACCTCGACCGCATTCCTGCAGAGGACGGCGGCGATCTCTACCTCATAAACGGCAATATGCTCCCGCTGTCACAGGCGGGCGCTTTTGCAGATACAGACAACAACGGAAAGGAGGACGAATCCGATGAAGGACAGGAAGTTCTGGAATTGGAAAAATCAGACGGACGAAGACCCATCCGCAGAAAGAGTTCTTGAACTGTACGGCACGATTGCCGAGGAAAGCTGGTTCGATGACGATATCACGCCGGCAATGTTCAAGGAGGAACTTTTCGCGGGCAGCGGTCCCATTACCATCTGGATCAACTCGCCCGGCGGGGACTGCATCGCAGCCAGCCAGATTTATACCATGCTGATGGACTACAAGGGCGATGTGACCGTCAAGATTGACGGCATCGCGGCGTCTGCGGCATCGGCGGTCGCTATGGCGGGTACGAAGGTGCTGATGGCTCCTACCGCTCTGATGATGATCCATAACCCGGCAACGATGGCGTTCGGCGATCATGTGGATATGGAGAAGGCAATCGATATGCTCTCCGAGGTCAAGGAAAGCATCATCAATGCCTATGAGATCAAGACGGGGCTGTCGCATACACAGCTTTCCCACATGATGGACGATACCACCTGGATGAACGCCAAGAAAGCCATTGAACTTGGCTTTGCGGACGGCATCTTAACGGATGGCAAGCGTGAGTCCGCAGCCGACACCGAGGGCTACGAGTTTTCCGCATCTGCGGTGGAACGCTCCCTCATCAACAAGATTTCCGGCAAGGCACCTCGCAAGCCGGAAAAGAAACCCGAAGGACGCCCGGTCGATGAACTGAGGGCGTCTCTTTACAAAAAACTGCTTTAAGCAAGGAGGATTTTTATCATGACTATTACAGAGATGAGAAACAAGAGAGCAAAGCTGTGGAACACGATGGAGGGATTCCTCGATACCCACAGGAACGACATGGGCGTCCTGTCCGCAGAGGATGACGCCACCTACTCCAAGATGGAGCGTGACCTTGACAGCCTCACCAACGAAATCAAGCGCATGGAGCGCAGGGACGCCATCGAAGCGGAACTGAACAAGCCCGTGAACCAGCCGATCACCGAGGCTCCCGAAAGGGCTGCGTCCCTTAAGCCTGACAAGGTCGGCCGTGCGTCCGATGCCTACAAGGAGGACTTCGACCGCCACCTTCGCGGGAAGGTACTCGTCCACAACGTCCTTTCCGAGGGTGTCGATGCGGACGGCGGCTACCTCGTGCCGGAGGAGTTCGAGCGCGACATCGTGACTGCCCTTGAGGAGGAGAACGTGATCCGTTCCCTTGCCAAGGTCATCACTACGCAGCATGAGCGCAAGATTCCCGTTGCCACGGGTCACTCTACCGCACAGTGGACTGCGGAGAACGCCGCTTATACCGAGAGCAATCCTACTTTCGGTCAGAAGCAGATCGATGCTTTCAAGCTGACCGACCTTGCCCGCGTAAGCGTGGAGCTGCTCCAGGATTCCGCTTTCGATATCGAGGACTATCTCATGAAGGAGTTTGCGAGAGCATTCGGTATCGCCGAGGAGGAAGCGTTCTGCGTGGGTACCGGCACCAATCAGCCTACGGGTATCTTTACCGCGAATGGCGGCACGGTCGGCGTTACCGCAGCGGCAAACAACGCCATCACTGCGGATGAGCTTATCAGCCTCGTGTATGCGCTGAAGTCTCCGTACCGCAGGAACGCAAAGTTCCTCATGAACGATGCGACCATCTCCGCTATCCGCAAGCTGAAGGATCAGAACGGCGCATATCTGTGGCAGCCTTCCCTCCAGGCGGGTCAGCCTGACAGACTGCTCGGTTACGACCTTTACACCTCTCCGTATGTTCCGACTATGGCGGCAGGTGCGCTCACCGTGGCGTTCGGCGATTTCAAGAACTACTGGATCGGTGACCGCGCAGGCAGAACCGTTCAGCGTCTGAACGAACTGTACGCTACCAACGGCCAGATCGGCTATGTGGCTACGGAGCGCGTGGACGGCAAGGTCATCCTGCCGGAGGGCATCCAGCTTCTCAAGATGAAGGCTGGAAATTCCTGATGACGGAAGGAGGCGGCGGTGATGGATACTCTGCTTGAGAAAGTCAAGGCAAATCTGATACTGGAGCATTCGGCGGATGATGAGCTGCTTTCGCAGTACATCACTGCCGCCGTTTCCTATGCGGAAAGCTATCAGCATATCGCGGAAGGATACTACACGGAGAACGCAATGCCCGCGACCACGGAGCAGGCTGTCATCATGCTGGCAAGCCACTTCTATGAGTCGCGGGACGGCTCCACTGGCGGTTTTTTCTCCGACCATGTGAGTTCCGCACAGCAGGTATGGAACACGGTCAACCTTCTCCTTCGGCTTGACCGGGATTGGAAGGTGTGACCATGAGTTTCGGAAAAATGAACACCTTCATCACTATCGTGGAGAAACAGCACACTACGGACGATGAGGGTTTTAAGACGGAATCGGATGTGACCGTTGCAGAGGTACGGGCTTACCGGGAAGGTCGGCACGGCAGCGAGAAATGGGCGAACATGGCGCAGTTCTCGACAGCCACCGACCTTTTCCGTTTCCGCGTTATCCCAGGCGTTACGGTCACCACGGAAATGCGCATCCTCTGTGACGGGCATACCTTTGAGATCACTTCCGTGGAGAATGTGCGCGGAAAAGGTATGTACCTTGAGGTGCTGGTCGAGGAGGTGAAACAGAGTGGCTAAAGCAACATGGAAAATGCCGGAGGAGTTCCTCATGAAGATATCCCGGCTTGCGGATAAGACCGACACCATCATTCCAAAGGTGCTGGATGCAGGTGCGGAGGTCGTGGAAAGCAAGGTGCGCTCCAACCTGGCATCCGTTATCGGCAGCGGCACAAAACTGCCATCCCGTTCCACGGGAGAGCTTTTGTCCTCTCTCGGCACCACGCCTGCCCTGCAGGAAAAGAACGGCGATTTCAATGTGAAGGTCGGCTTTGCCGAACCGAGGTCTGACGGTGACAGCAACGCCAAGATTGCTACCATCCTCGAATACGGCAAAAGCGGACAGCCTGCAAAGCCGTTCCTGAAGCCTGCGAAATCCTCGTCCAAAAGTGCCGCCATTGAAGCGATGAAGGCAAAACTGGAATCGGAGGTGAACGGCATATGAGCCTGTTATCGGAAATAAAGACCGTGGTCACAGGCTGCGGTCTTCCTGTGGAGACGGGAGTATTCTCGGATGAGCCGCCGGATGAATATGTGGTGGTTACTCCGCTTGCGGACACCTACGAACTTCATGCGGACGATGCTCCCGGATACGAGACGCAGGAGGCACGGCTCTCCCTGTTCTCCAAAGGGAACTATATGCAGCGGAAGAAGCAGCTATCCAAGGCGCTCCTTGCCGCTGATTTTGTTATCACGGAAAGGCGGTACATCGGACATGAGGACGATACCGGCTTCCATCACTACGCCATAGACGTGGCGAAACTTTATGAAACGGAGGATTGAACATTATGGCAACAATCGGTCTTGATAAACTTTACTATTCCAAGATCACGGAGGACGCAAGCGGCAACGAGACCTATGCGAATCCCGTGTCCCTTGCCAAGGCTATGACTGCGGAACTGTCCGTGGAACTTGCGGAGGCTACGCTTTATGCGGATGACGGCGCGGCGGAGGTCGTGAAGGAGTTCCAGAGCGGGACGCTTTCGCTCGGCGTGGACAACATCGGGCTTTCCGTAGCGGCTGACCTTACGGGCGCAACTGTCGATGATAACGGCGTACTTGTGTCCGCGTCCGAGGACGGCGGCGATCCCGTGGCTATCGGATTCCGCGCAAAGAAAGCAAACGGCAAGTACCGCTACTTCTGGCTTTACAGAGTCATTTTCGGTATCCCTGCCACCAACCTTACCACCAAGGGCGAGAGCATCGAGTTCTCCACGCCTACGATTGAAGGTACGGTGTTCCGCAGGAACAAGGTGGACGCAAAGGGCAACCATCCGTGGAAAGCGGAGGTGTCCGAGGATGATGCAGGCGTTACCGCCGAGACGATCTCCGGCTGGTACACGAATGTCTATGAACCGACATTTCAGGGCGAGGGTTAAGGAGGTAGCACACTATGGATGAAAGAAGCGCAATCGTTAAGATCGGCGGTGAGGAGTATGAAATGCTCCTCACCACCAAGGCAACGAAGGAGATCGCCGGACGCTACGGCGGACTGGAGAACCTGGGCGATAAGCTGATGAAGTCGGAGAATTTCGAGATGGCTCTTGATGAGATCGTGTGGCTCATCACGCTGCTATGCAATCAGACCATTCTCGTCCACAACTTAAAGCATCCGGATGAGAAAAAGCCGGAACTTACCACGGATGAGGTCGAGCTTCTCACCTCGCCGATGGAACTGACGGAGTACAAGGACGCCATCATGAACGCCATGTACCGAGGAACGAAACGCAATATCGAAAGCGAGACAGACTCAAAAAACGCACAGGTCGGGTAAGTGACGAGGAGTTATTTACCCGGCTTTTATATTACGGCATCGGTCAGCTTCATCTTACGCAGGATGAGTTCTGGCTGATGCCGTTCGGTCTGTTTATGGATTTGTGGGAATGCCATAAGCAGTATAACGGTATTTCAAAGTCGAAACAGAATCTCACGATTGACGATGTGATCCCCTATGGAATCTGACGGGAAGGAGGTAAAAACGCATGGCTGATAATTTCGGTTTTAAGATCGGTGTTGAAGGCGAGAAGGAATTTAAGAAGGCTCTCGCCGACATCAACCAGTCGTTCAAGGTACTCGGCTCGGAAATGAAGCTGGTATCCTCGCAGTTTGATAAGAACGACAAGTCCGTGCAGGCTCTGTCCGCACGGAACAATGTGCTGAACAAGGAAATCGAAGCACAGAGACAGAAAATCGATACGCTGCGCTCTGCTCTCCAGAATGCGTCAGATTCCTTCGGGGAGACAGACCGCAGGACGCAGAGCTGGCAGATTCAGCTGAATAACGCCGAAGCTGCCCTGAACGACATGGAGCGGGAACTTAGCGACAACAACGCCGCTCTGGAAGAAGCAAACTCCAACTACGGAAGAGCCGAGGATGCGCTTGAGGACATGGATCGAGAGATGGACGATGTCACCGACAGTGCGGACGATATGGGCGATGAGATCGGTGAAGCCGGGGACGCCGCTGAAAAGTCCGAGAGTAAATTCAAGGGGCTTGGTACTGTCTTAAAGACTGTCGGCGCGGCAATGGGCGCAGTCGTTGTTGCTGCAGGTGCCGCCGCGATAAAACTCGGCAAGGAAGTCATAGCCGCTTATGCGGATTATGAACAGCTTGTCGGCGGCGTAGATACCCTTTTCAAGGATTCCTCGCAGAAGCTCCAGCAGTATGCAGCGAACGCCTATAAGACGGCGGGTATGTCGGCAAACGACTACATGGAGACCGTCACGAGCTTCTCTGCAAGCCTGATATCCTCCCTGGGCGGCGATACGGAAAAGGCTGTGGAATATGCTGACATGGCCATCACGGATATGTCGGACAATGCCAATAAGATGGGTACCGACATGGCGTCCATTGAGAACGCCTACCAAGGCTTTGCCAAGCAGAACTATACGATGCTTGATAACCTCAAACTCGGCTACGGCGGCACGAAATCCGAAATGGAACGTCTGCTTGCCGATGCGCAGGCTATCTCCGGCATCGAATACAATATTGATTCCTATGCGGATGTGGTCGAAGCCATTCATGTGATACAGACGAGCATGGATATCACAGGCACGACCGCACGAGAAGCGGAACACACCATTTCCGGCTCTATCAACTCCATGCAGGCGGCTCTTCAGAACCTCGTGGTCGGATTCGGCAATGCCGATGCGGACATGGAGCAGCTCTGCAACAATGTCGTGGATGCGTTCAAGGATGTGGTGGCGAATGTCACTCCGATCATAGAAAACATTGTGGCGGCTCTGCCTACCGCAACGGGTGCGCTGCTCGAAGCCGTGGCGGAGCTTCTCCCCACGCTCCTTCAGACGGTGACGGAACTGTTCTCACAGGTTTTGACCACACTTCTAAACCTCCTGCCGAGCCTTATTCCGGCGGCGGTCGAGGCGGTCATGACGATAGTGAACGCTATCATAGAGAACATTCCTCTGCTTATCGAAGCGGCCGTTCAGCTTGTGGCTACGCTCGTGCAGGGTATCGGCGAGGCTCTGCCTACGCTCATCCCTGCTGCGGTGCAGGCAATCGTCACCATCGTGCAGGGCTTGATTGAAAACCTCCCGATGATACTGGATGCAGCCCTTCAGCTGATTATGGGACTGGCCCAGGGTATCCTTGACGCTATCCCTGTGCTGATTGAAGCCCTGCCAGCCATTATTACAAGCATCGTGGAATTTATCGTGGGCGCTATCCCACAGATCATCGATGCCGGGATTCAGCTTCTTACTTCGCTGATTACGGCTTTACCGCAGATTATCCAGGCAATCGTGGCGGCGATACCGCAGATCATTGACGGTATCCTTACCGCTATCCTCGGCAGTATCCCACAGCTGATTGACGCGGGCGTCCGTCTGCTGGTCGCTCTGATACAGAACCTGCCTACCATCATCACCACGATTGTGAATGCGATACCACAGATTATTACGAGCATCGTGAACGCGCTCATCAGAAACATCGACAAGATCATCATGGCAGGTGTTCAGCTGTTCGTGGCTCTTATCAAGAACCTGCCGCAGATCATCGTGGCAATCGTAAAAGCCGTACCGCAGATCATAGCCGCCATCGTGAAGGGCTTTGCAAGCGGCGCGTCACAGATGGCAACCATCGGTCTGAACCTCATCAAGGGTATCTGGAACGGCATCGGGGATGCGGCCTCCTGGCTGTGGAGCAAGGTCAGCGGTTTCTGCTCGAACCTCATGAGCAAGATCAAAGGCTTCTTCGGAATATCCTCGCCGTCCAAGGAAATGGCGTGGGTCGGCGATATGCTTACCCAGGGGCTTGCCGGAGGTATCGATGACTCGGCAAAGGTCGCTATCAGTGCCGCGCAGGATTTGAACAAGGGCATCATGGATGTGATGGACGGGCTGGCGGACGATATGCAGTCTGCCGTTCCGAGCAATTTTAACCTTGACGCGGATGCCACGGTGCGCTCCGTGGCAAGTGGAATATCCGGCACAAGCGGCGGTTCTTCTTACGGTTCCTTGGTATCCGTAGGACAGATGATCGTCCGCAGCGAGGACGATATCCGCAGGATTTCGCAGGAACTTTATAACCTGATACAGATTGGCTCCCGTGCGCAGGGACGCTTTTCAACGGCTTAAGGAGGTGTGCTGAATGGGCTTTACATACAACGATACGGCGTCTGCCGATATGGGGCTGAAAGCCCGGCTCACCTCCTGGCAGGTGTGCGGAGGGTTGCGAAACTATACGGCGTCCATTCCCGGCAAAAGCGGCGTGGCAGACTTCGGTGCGGATTTCGACTACAGAGAGATCAATGTCTCCTGCAGTATTGCTCCGAAGAGGAACTTTGCATCTCTTGTCTCGGTGCTGGACGATATATCGCTCTGGCTCGATCCCACGGACGGGCTGAAACAGCTTGTTTTCGACGATGTGCCGGACAGGTACTTCATGGCACGGCTTTACGAAAAGGTGGACTGCGAAAGGCTGCTCGTCCGCTCGGCGGGCAGCTTCGATTTGAAGTTCTTTTGTCCCGATCCCTTTGCCTACGCTGTGGAGGATGAGGAGTTTTTCATTACTTCTACGGGAACGCATACGGTCAGAAGGACAAAAGGCAATGTGGCGTCCAATCCCGTGTACCGCATCAAAGGCGTGATTTCATCGGGTGTAAGCAACTACATCACCATTACCACGAACGGCTCACAGCTTAAAGTGGTGAACGCTACTCTTACGGCAGCGGAAACGCTGGTGGTCGATACGGATATGATGACCGCCTGGGTGGAGGATGCAAACGGGAATGTCCTGCGGAACGGTCTGCCGTATCTATCAGAACTGAACTTCCCAACGCTTTCTGTCGGGAACAATACAATCGCTGTGGCGGCGAACAACGCCACTTTTACAAGGTTTGAAATTGAAGCTAAAAGCAGATGGAGGTGACGGCGGATGTCCTTAAAAACGATACTCAATAAACAGACGGACTTCACGGGCGAGTTCCCGGCGGAATACGCCAAGGGCGGTCTGTGGCGTTTCAACGAGGACGCTCCCACGGGAGAATATTACCTTGCGGACTCCTCCGGCAATGGCAGAGATGCTTATATCAACAAATGGAGCGGAACGACCGCGTCTCTGATTGACGGTGTGTTCGGCTCATATTTCCGCATGAACATCAACAATCCGTCCTCGGAGCAGACCTATCTGAAGGTCACGAATGACGGAACCATTTTCTCCGATCTTGGGGAACGGATCATCGTGGGCGGCTGGATACGACCGACCACCTATTCCGTGGGAAACACATATACGCCGATTCTCTCTACCAGAGGCGGCACGGGGCAGCCTATTTTTTATCTCTCCCTCATCCGCGGAAAACCGAGATTGATGCTCTACAATTCCTCCGGCTCCCTGATACTGGATACCTCGGTCACACCGTCCTTCAATCTTGAAAATGCCAAGTGGTACTTCATCGCGGCGGTCATTGAGCCGGATAACAAGAAGGCATGGTACGTGGTCGGCGATAAGGACAGCGGGACGGTGTGGAAATCCTCTGCACTGACCTTCACGGATGAACTGAACCGTTCCTGCACGGCAGACCTTATCTGGGGAATGCTGAACAGTTCCTACTGGTATGCAGGCGGCTTTGACGATTGGTTTCTGGACTGCGATTCGGCTCTTACCGCCGATGACCTTATGGATTATTTCCGCTCCGCTGTCATGGCGAACGCCGGAGATACCACGGGAACTGTTGACGGCATCACCGAGCCTGGAACGGTCACGCTCCGTGTTTCGAGCGGTGTCTATCCCACAGAAGGTATCCTTACCACGGCGGCTGCGGAGTGCAACCTGTCCGGCACGGGTCGTGTATCTGTAACGAGCGAGTATGTCTCAGGCACGACCACTGTTTCCCTGGTGGAGACTTCCACAAGCGATGATCTTATCACATGGAGCGATTGGGCGGCTGTCCCTTCGGACGGCAAGCTGGCGTCTCCCAACAGGGAGTATATCCGTTTCCGTGTTACGCTCACAACGACCGATACGAGCCTGACACCGAAGGTTGTGGATATACGGCTTTACGATATCCCTCGCTCTCCCTATGAGAAGATCGGCTATGCCCGTCCTGTTGTCCTTGACAGCAACGGCGCATGGGAGGCGGTGCTTGAAAACGCCTACGACATCATCGTTACAGGCGAGATTAACGGCGAGGATACGCTTTCCTTCAAGATTCCGTACAGAGACAACAAGCGGTCATATATCGACAGCGAGAAAAAGATACAGATCGTGGACGATATCTACAAGGTGCGCACGGTCAAGGATACAAAAGATACCGAAGGCAACGCCATCACAGAAGTATACGCCGAGGCGGAGTTCTATGACCTTACCTTTTCTGTCAGAAAAGAGGAACGCAGCTTTGAGGCTGAAACTGCCGAAGTGCCTATGGCTTATGCACTTGCAGGCACGGAATGGGCGGTCGGAACGGTCAACGTGCGTACCAAGAGGACGTGGACGAGCAGCGAGAAAAATGCGCTGTCCATCCTTCGGAATGTGGCAGACCTTCACGGAGGCGATCTTGTCTTTGACTGCGCCAATAGACTCGTACATCTGCTGACCGTGAACGGCAAGGACAGCGGCGCTCTTTTTGCTTACAGAAAGAACATGAAGTCCATCCAGCGTGTGGTCGATACAAGAAGCCTTGTGACCAGGCTCTATGCTTTCGGTGCGGACGGGCTGACCTTTGCGGACATCAATAACGGCAAGCCTTATGTGGAGGACTACACCTATACCAATGAAGTCCGTATCTCCACGCTGGACTGTTCGTCCTTCACCAATCCCTACCAGATGAAGGAGTATGCCGAGATGCGGCTGGCGCAGTACGCCAAGCCGACCATTTCCTACGTGCTGAACGCTATGGATTTGTCGGTTCTCACAGGCTACGAGCATGAAGCGTGGGCGCTCGGCGATTATGTTCGTGTGGAGGACAAGGAACTGGGCATCTCTGTTACAACAAGAATCGTGCGCCGGGAATACAACCTGCAGGAGCCGTGGAACACGGTGCTGGAACTTTCGACCACGCTAAAGAACCTCGGCAGTTCTGCAAGTCAATGGGACAATGCCGCCGATACGCTGGAAGGCACGAGCATGGTATCCAATGACGATATCCGTGAAATGGTGCCGTTCAACCTTCTGCGAAACTCCCGTGCTGACGACGGGCTTGCCTACTGGACGAGTTCCGGCTTTGTGGCTGACGGAGAGAACGGTGCGTCCGGTACGGCGTCCTTCAAGGCAGAGGGCGTGTCGGGCATGACCAAGAGCCTGTCGCAGACAGTCTATCCTGCCAACCGCGACAGCTATACCATCTCGGCACAGATCGGCTCGGAGGACTTGGAGAAGCTGTCCGATTCCTCGCAGGTCGGCATAGAGGTCATTATCGAATATGAGGACGGCACGACCGAGAGCCGCTTCATCGATCTGTACTGACGGAGGTGGGCTATGGTTTATTTTTCAAAAACACAAGCGAAGGTATCGCCGGAGCATTACGGAGACAGAATCAAGTCCATCACCGTCCGCATCTGCATTACGAACTGCACCGGGAAACTCTATGTGACAGACATACTCCTCCAGGCTGGAGCGGTCGCTACGGGATGGGTAGGACATCCCTGCGAGATCAAGTGGACGCTCGATGGGTAATATCCGCTTCATCCGGCTTGCGGAGGTCGTAAATAAGAAACAGGACAAGCGGGTCGTGAGCGTTACGGTGGTTCCTACCATCACCGATTGCTCCGGCACGATTTATTTTACCGACCTTCAGCTGCAGGAAGGCTCCGCTCTGACGGGCTATGCTCCTCATACGGAGATTTGCCTAAAGGAATCCGAGAACGCTCCTGTTTGGTTCAACGGTATCGTCCGCTCGGAAGAGACCGTGATCCTCTTAAACCTTGGTAGCACATCGGCAGGGCTGGATATCCACCTCTATCCGAAACAAAGGATTGACGGCGGCACAGTCACGCTTGCCCAGGGCGTTGGAGGTCAGAAAGCGACCTTTCCCAATGCCATGAATGCCGGGGATGATGTGGCTCTTTTGGCATCCACACGGGAATGCACGAGGAACGGCGTAAAGGAAACGAAGTACGGATTCTATCAATACAGTGCGGCGTGGGATTCCAAGCACATCGTATCCCTCCCGCAGGGGAAATCCGCGCAGCTTTTGTATTCGATGCAGGAAATGGACGATGGAGGTGAACTGCTCTGATGGACACATTGAAGGGAAAGAAAATCATGGTGTGGACTTTCATGGGCAACACCAGGATGTATAACGCTCTGCGGGACTACGGTGACCGCATCAGCCAGATCGGGCTGTTCTCCTTCAAGGTCAGGGCAACTGGGGAGATTTACGAGACGGGCGTTTCCATATCGTCAATGATGACCTACATCAACCGCTATCCGCATATCAAGTGGCTGCTGACCGTGGCGAATGATGGAACGAACAGCATCTTCCGCGCTTTGCGTGACAACACGAACGGCGCGCAGGATATGTTCCTCTCGGAGATTGTCTGCATCATGCAGAAATATCCGTGGTGTGACGGCGTGGACATCGACCTTGAGAAAGGCGATGGCTACACCACGCACGAAGCATCAACGGCTATGTTCCGCAATATCTACAACGCGGTCAAAGCCTACGATTCTTCCAAGATGATGAATATCTGTCTGCCGGGTATGACAAGCGTCAACGGTTCGGTCGGCGGTGAGAACTGGTGCGTGTATGCCGACCTCAACAATTACTGTGATACCGCGTCCATCATGAGCTACGGCATGGCGTGGGCAGGCTCCGCACCGGGGCCTGTATCTCCGCGTTCGTGGCTTGAGGGTATTTACGATTATGCATCACAGGTCATGGACACGGAGAAGGTGTTCCTCGGAATGCCCGCCTACGGCTGGAACTGGCAGATTTACGATAAGCCGGAGAACATCGGCAAGTCCTATCGCGGAACTTCACAGACCTACTACGCAGCGCAGAACTGGTTGAAAGGCGTATATAACTTCACGGACGATCAGCCGCCGCAGCCCTTTATTCCATTCGTGGGCTATTGGGATGATAACAACAAAGTGCCGTGGGCGCTCCCTCATGTGTATGACTACATGGAGGGACGGGACGCTGACAGCTACGAGTATCCGCAGATGAGTGGGACATATAACGGCAGGCATTACCTGACCGCATACGGGAAACAGCAATCGACAGATTTCGACAATATTATCATCGACCATGACGGCGGCAACTACGCCAGCGCATCCGGCATCGTATCCATCGAGAACGGCATCGCCACGCTCGGTGATGAAGGCTCAGTCACCTATAATTTTACCGTCAGCACGGCGGGAACATATGACGTGGCTGTGCGGCTCTGTTATCCGTTTTGGGACAAGAACGGCATCTATGTGTCGCTGGACGGTTCAACCACGCACTATACAGAGAGCCGTCTGTGGTGGCCGTACTGGAGGACTACCTTCTGGACTACGCTTGCAAGCGGCGTGAGCCTTTCTGCGGGAACGCATACCATAAGGATTTCTGTCGATGTCAAAGGCGTACAGTTTTACGGTTTCCGTGTCTGCTCATCTTTTTCCGAGAAACCGTCCGCAGGAGAAGCGATCTACACCTTCTCCCCGCGACAGTTCAAGGACGTGGAGGGCAACATGGTCGGTCCCGACCGTGGTTTTCGGCTGACCTTGGAGATGCTCCGCCGAAAGCCCGACTCGGCTCTCGTATGGTACGAGGACTTCCGGGACTACGGTGTGTTGGAGACAAATTACTGGACGGTGCTGTCCGGCTCTTTTGAGGTGTGGAGGTCAGAGGAATACTCGATGGAGCGAGTCTATTCCCAGCTTGACGGCAAGGGGCAGCTTGCATGGAAGTATGACGGCTTTTCGGATATCCACTTACGGGCAAGGCTGGCGTTCCCGGCAAATGGCAGCGGTCGTGCAGGAGTTTTCTGCGGCAATCTGTTCTGCTGCTTAAACTATGACAGCCAGGCGGTGGAACTGTACAACGGCAATACGCTCCTTGGCAGCTACAGTCAGGAGATCACGAGAACGCCAAACGCAGACCTTCGGACTGATCCGTCCATGTACACGGTTGAGATGCGTATCCGTGGGAACAAGGTGCGTGTGTATTCCGGCTCGTCCTATACGTTGCGGTTCACGGCAACGGTCAGCGGCTTCTCAGGCGGCTACGCAGGATACCGCTCCGACAACAGGACGGTCTGCGAACTGATGCGCCTTGGGGACGCCTGGACATACGAGCCGTATGAGCGGTTCGATGTTATCATGCCGGACGGAACGACAAAATCCTATGGTCGTATCAGCAGGAGTAACTGCACATGGGACAGCGAGTTCCAGGTGTTCACGCTGACTTCCGATGTGGAGGAAACGTCCACCAGGAGCGAGGACATTTCGATGGATTATGATTTCTTCCATTCAGAGGATATGACATCGCTTTCCTGCGGCAACGACTACCAGGCAACGGTCATCCCTGTGGACATCAACATCTGGATATCACGGCTGTTCCTCGGCGATGCGGACGGATTTTCCATCCTTTACTACCAGGATGTGGACTCCCTCGTCTATTGGGCGAACGAGGCGGCCTATCGGTGGAAGCTCCGGGGGATGTGTATGTGGTCCCTTGGGCAGGAAGATCTGCGGCTGTGGGAGTGGCTGCCGAAACAGGTCTGACAATATAACACAATACAACACACTATCTTTCGAAAAATTGCGATTGCTTACGGGCAGTCGCTTTTTTCACACCAAAAACGCAAAGGAGGATAAATCTCATGAAAGAATTCTGGAACACCATTCAGCTAATCATCGCGGCAATCGGAGGATGGCTCGGCTACTTCCTCGGCGGATGTGACGGTCTGCTCATCGCACTTGTGGCGTTCGTGGCAATCGACTACATCACGGGTGTCATGTGCGCCATCGCCGACAAGAAGCTGTCCAGCGAGGTGGGCTTTAAGGGCATCTGCCGCAAGGTACTAATTTTCCTGCTCGTTGGGATCGCCAACATCCTCGATGTGCAGGTCATCGGCACGGGCAGCGTTCTTCGCACGGCGGTGATTTTCTTCTACATCTCCAATGAGGGCGTGAGCCTTACGGAAAATGCCGCGCACCTGGGCCTGCCTATCCCGGAGAAACTGAAGGCGGTGCTGGAGCAGCTTCATGACCGCGACACCGATGGAAAGGACGGTGACGAGTAATGGCATACACAAACAGTTCTATGGTGGCTTACACCAAACTCAGCCCGAACCATTCCGGGCAAAGAACACATTCCATCGACCGCATCACTCCCCACTGCGTGGTCGGTCAGTGTACGGCGGAGGGGCTTGGAGAGTGGTTTGAAAAAACCTCCACCAAGGCATCCAGCAATTACGGCATCGACAAGGACGGCCGTGTCGGAATGTATGTAGAGGAGAAGAACCGCTCCTGGTGTTCTTCCTCAAGTGCCAACGACCAGCGGGCGATCACCATCGAGTGCGCATCCGACACCACAGAGCCATATGCGTTCCGTGACATCGTATATCAGACGCTCATCAAGCTGTGCGTGGATATCTGCAAGCGTAACGGCAAGACGAAGCTCCTGTGGTTCGGGGATAAGGACAAAACTCTCGCCTATGAGCCGAAGTCCGGCGAGATGATCCTGACCGTCCATCGGTGGTTCGCAAACAAAAGCTGTCCCGGCAACTGGATGTATGCCAGGATGGGCAATCTTGCGGAAAAGGTCACGTCGGCTCTCAGTAGTGGTACCGATGGTAAAGATGGTGCCACAACTACACAGGGAACACAGGCTTCTGCCTTTTCCTCGCTTTCAGAGGCGGATGTTGTGAAGAGTGTAGGGACATTGTTTACCGCCGACCAGAAGAAAACGGGTATTCTCGCATCGGTTTCGATGGCGCAGTTCATCCTCGAATCCGGCTACGGCAAATCGGAACTGGCGCAGAATGCAAATAACGTGTTCGGCATGAAATGCTCCCTCTCCGGCAATACATGGAGCGGTTCGACATGGGACGGTAAGAGCAAATACACCAAGCAGACGAAGGAGCAGAACGCTGACGGTAGCTATGAAATTATCACGGTGGATTTCAGAAAGTACCCGTGCGCGGAGGATTCCATTGCAGACCATTCCGCATATCTGCTTGGGGCGAAGAACGGAAATAAACTCCGCTATGACGGTCTGAAGGGCTGCACGGACTACAGGAAAGCCGTGCGGATCATCAAGGACGGCGGCTATGCCACGAGTCTGACCTATGTGCAGAACCTCTGCTCGATCATTGAGCGGTGGAACCTTACGCAGTTTGATGTGAAGGAAAGCGAGACTGCTATCGCCTGGTACCGTGTCCGTAAGACCTGGGCAGATTCCAAAACACAGAAAGGCGCGTATAAGATTTTGGAGAACGCCAGGAAATGCGCAGACGCCAATCCGGGATATAGTGTGTTTGATGTAAACGGCGTAACCATCTACACACCGAAAACAACTACTCCGGCGGCATCAGCCGATGTGCCTTTCCTCGTGCGGATCACCATCACCGACCTTAATATCCGCAAAGGGCCTGGAACGGATTATGACAGGACGCAGTTCATTCCCGTGGGTGTGTACACCATCGTGGAAGTCAAGTCCGGCAAAGGCTCGATCGCGGGCTGGGGACGCTTGAAGAGCGGCGCGGGCTGGATCAGCTTAGACTTCGCCACGAGGATTTAATCGGAACATGAGAACACATAGAAACAGCAAATTCCTATCTCTCCGTATATAATACACATTTTTTATATACCCTATTTTCGTTCACGAAATTTATGTTGTAATAGGATTTTTCGTGTTCCTCGTGTTCCGACCGTTGACAATAAAGGATTATTCGGAACAGGTATGGCCTGTGGGTTTCTCTTTGGAGAGCCTGCAGGCCGCTTTTTTTATGCCGTAACGGTGGGGGTTGAATTTCTCGGTAGTGAGTGAGGGAGATACCACGAGACCTATCCCTCGGAAGGAGCCGAGAGAATATGACCGATAATCAGAAAGCGCAAATCATCAAACTCCGTGCGGCTGGAAACGGCTATGGCAAGATTGCCCAGACGATTGGCATTTCGGTGAACACAGTAAAGTCTTTCTGCCGCAGGAATGATATCAACGGGGACACGGCAGCCGAGACTTCCGTTACACTCACCGGCGAGACAACCGCCTGCGAGAACTGCGGTAGGGAGATTCAGCAGATCGCCAAGCAGAAGAAAAAACGCTTCTGCTGCGACAAGTGCCGTAACGAGTGGTGGAACAGCCATCTCGACCAAGTGAAGCGTAAGGCGATCTACGATTTCAGATGCCCGCACTGCGGTAAGGAGTTCCACATTTACGGGGACAGGCGCAGGAAGTATTGCAGCCATGAATGCTACATCGCCGACCGTTTCAAAGGTGGTGACGGCGATGAGTAAGGAAGAATTCAGAAACGAAAAGCTCTATCAGACCACCATGCACCTTGCCAGGAAGATGCTCGAAGAGGGCATTATTTCTGAGGAGGAGTATCGTCAGATTGATACAATTTTCCTTGAGAAATATAAGCCTGTTTTCGGCACATTATTCTCGGATATATCGTTGACTTCCGGGGCGTAAAGAGTGATGTATAGTGTCGGAAAGGAGTGATTTCATGGCAAAAATCACAAGGGTCGAACAGGCAGTGCCGACCATAAAAACGAAGAAGAAAGTCGCTGCCTATGCCCGTATCTCAATGGAATCTGAACGCATGAACCATTCCCTCTCCGCACAGATCAGCTACTACAGTTCCCTGATACAAAAGAATCCTGACTGGCAGTACGCAGGCGTGTTCGCGGACGATGGAATAAGCGGTACCGGGATTGCCAAGCGCGATGAGTTCAAGCGTATGATCGAAGCCGCCGACAACGGCGAGATCGACATCATCCTTACGAAATCAATCCAGCGGTTCGCCAGGAACACGGTGGACTTGCTGGAAACGGTGCGTCACTTGAAGGACATCGGCGTGGAGGTGCGGTTCGAGAAAGAACACATCAATTCCATGAGCGGTGACGGAGAGCTGATGCTGACCATCCTCGCATCCTTCGCACAAGAAGAGAGCCGCAGCCTTTCGGAGAACTGCAAATGGGGCATCAGAAAGCGGTTCGAGAAAGGAATACCGAACGGACACTTCCGGGTGTACGGCTATCGCTGGGAAGACGATGAACTGGTCATCGTGCCGGAGGAAGCGGAGGTCGTGAGGCGGATTTTCCAGAACTTCTTGGACGGCAAGTCGAGACTGGAAACGGAGCGGGAGTTTGCCGCCGAGGGCATCACTACAAGAGAGGGGTGCCGCTGGGTGGATTCCAACATCAAAGTGGTTCTCACGAATGTGACCTACACGGGAAACCTTCTCCTGCAGAAGGAGTTCATATCCGATCCTATTTCAAAACAGCGGAAAAAGAACAAGGGACAGCTTCCGCAATATTATGTGGAAGACACGCATCCCGCCATCATCGACAAAGCGACCTTCGACTATGTGCAGTCAGAGATTGCACGGCGTAAGGAACTGGGACCGAGGGCAAACAAGAGCCTAAACCTTACCTGCTTTTCAGGAAAGCTGAAATGCCCGTTCTGCGGAATCAGTTATGCGCACAACAAACGCACGGACAGAGGTTTCATGGAGTATTGGGCTTGCGGATCACGCAAGAAAAAAGGCGGCAGGTGTCCTGTCGGCGGCAGCATCAACCATGAGAATTTGAAAAAGGCGTGTGCCGAGGTTCTTGGACTGGATGAGTTCGATGAGGATGCATTCAGCGATATGGTGGACTACATCAATGTGCCGGAACGGGAGATGTTGGAGTTCCATCTGAAAAGCGGCGAGGTCATTACGAAGGACTGCCCGAACACAGGACACAAGGATTGCTGGACGGCTGAGTACAGGGCGAAGACCTCAGAGAAACGCAGAAAGAAGCCGAACTGCAAAGGCTCCTCGGTCATGACGGGCAAGATAAAGTGCGTGGGATGCGGGTGCAATTTCCGCAGAGCCACGCAGCCGACCTCCACAGCGGAGAGCGGCAAAGCCTACTACTGGCGGTGCGCCGAAAGGGACGGATGCGGAACAGTCGGCTTGCGGGAAGATGTGCTGAAGCCTTTCATAGCGGAAACGCTCGGCATCGATGAATTTGACGATGCTGAATTTGAAAAGCAGATCGATCACATCGATGTGCTTTCGGCAACGGAGATGGTTTTCCATTTCAAGGACGGCAGGACGGTCAGCCGCGCATGGGAGCAGCCGAAACGGGTCGGCAGACCTTGGACGGACGAACAGAGAGCCAAGATCAAGGAATCCGTCAAAGGCAGGTACACGCCGGAGGTACGGCAGCGGATGAGTGAACACATGAAGCAGCTACGGAAGGAGCGTGGGAAAGCATGGCGCAAAGAAAAGTAACGGCGATCCCGGCTACCATCAGCAGGTACACAGCCACGCCGATAAACAGTACGAAGAAACGCCGTGTTGCAGGGTACGCCCGCGTTTCGACCGACCATGAAGACCAGACCACAAGCTATGAGGCACAGGTCGATTACTACACCAACTACATCAAGAGCAGGGACGATTGGGAGTTTGTGGCCATATACACGGACGAAGGAATCTCGGCAACGAACACCAAAAAGCGCGAGGGCTTTAAAACAATGATCGCCGATGCCCTTGCCGGGAAAATCGACCTCATCGTCACCAAGAGCGTGAGCCGTTTCGCAAGGAACACGGTAGACAGCCTTACCACGGTGCGAAAGCTGAAGGATGAGGGCATCGAGATTTATTTTGAGAAGGAAAACATATGGACGCTTGATTCCAAGGGCGAACTGCTCATCACCATCATGTCGAGCCTTGCCCAGGAGGAAAGCCGCTCCATTTCCGAGAATGTCACCTGGGGGCAGCGCAAGCGTATGGCGGACGGCAAAGTCAGCTTTGCCTACAGTCGCTTCCTCGGTCTGGACAAGGATAAAGAAACGGGCAAGATCGTGGTCAATCCCGAACAGGCGGAAACCGTGCGGCTGATTTTCCATCTGTTCCTTGAGGGCATGACGCCGCACTCCATCGCGGCGGAACTGACGAGCCGTGGCATCAAGACGCCTGCGGGCAAGGACGTGTGGAACCAACAGACGGTGCGCCGGATGCTCTCGAACGAGAAGTACAAAGGCGACGCTCTTTTGCAGAAGGAGTTCACGGTAGATTTCCTGCAGAAGAAGATGAAGAAGAACGAGGGTGAGGTCCCGCAATACTATGTGGAGGGCAACCACGAGGCAATCATCAGCCCGGCGGTGTTCGACATGGTGCAGGCGGAGCTTGCCAAGCGCACAAAGGGCGGCACACGCTACAGCGGAGTGAGCATCTTTTCCAACAAGATAAAGTGCGCCGACTGCGGCGGCTGGTACGGCTCAAAGGTCTGGCATTCCACAGACCGCTACCGCAAGGTCATATACCGCTGCAATAAAAAGTACAACGGAGAGAAGTGCCAGACTCCCCACGTCACGGAGGACGAGGTCAGGGCGGCGTTCGTGTCGGCATACAACAGCCTCGTGACCGAGAGGAAGGAAATCATCGCTAATGCGGAGATCATCCGCAAGACGCTCTGCGTCACCGATGCCCTGCAGGACGAAAAGGGCAAGCTGGAGGAAGAGATGGCGGTGCTTGTGGAGATGACGCAGAACATCGTGGCGGAGAACGCCCGCGTTGCGCAGGACCAGGAAGAATACCAAAAACGCTACGACAGCCTTGTCGAGCGGTACGATACGGCAAAGGCTCGGTACGATGAGGTGGTAGCCGCCATCTCCGCAAAGGAAGCGCAGAGCGAGCGGCTGGCAAACTTCATCAAGGTGCTGAAAGCCCAGGATGGCACAATCAGCGAGTTTGACGGCAGCCTTTGGGGCAGCATGGTGGAATTCGTTACGGTCGGCAGGGACAAGGAGATCACGGTCACATTCCGGGACGGCACAGAGATACAGGCATAACAGATACACAGAAAGGAACGGCACTCGGCTGCGGTCGGGTGTCTTTTTTTGTTATGGGATTGAAAAATAGTGAGATATGTGTTACAATAAATTGCACGGATAAAGCAATTTATTTCAATACAGGTAGACGAGGTGGAAGTTAATGCTGAAGAACAATATTGAAGTCGATGTTAAGGTCAAGTGTATAGAAGCAGAAACCACGCAGGCAAAACTTGCCGAGGACGTGGGAACCACTCCGTCCTATGTGAACCGGCTGATAAAGAAGAGTGAGAATATCGTAAATAAAACTTTTATTCAGATGTTGGAGTCCTTGGGCTACGACATTGAACTGACCTATGTCAAGCGCGAGGAGGAATGAAACGGATGGATGTTTTAAATCCAGAAGCCGTGATTGAGGACAGCCTTGAGACAGCTTTCAGCTTGAGGGCGTACATAGACATCATTTCTGCCATTCAGGAGGATGGCTTTACAGCAACTCCGGCGTTCAGAAAGACCTTTAATGGCTTCTACAGAGTACGTCAGAAACCGGCTGACTGGTACGATAAATATTATGCACTCATGGAAGAGCAACGGACAGTGCGTAGGGGATTCAGGGAGTTGCTAATATGTCTCGAACCTGTCAGCGGCACAATCGATGTCTCTTTTGTGAGTAAGATGATGGCGGCGGTTGATCCTACGCTCCCGATATGGGACAGGTACGTTTTGCAGAACCTCGGACTTTTGAAACGGTGGGAAAAACTGACCGGAAAGGATACAACACTACGTATAGATGAGGCAGAACGAATCTACGAGGATATAAAAGCCTGGTATGATGCTTTTATCCGCAGTGCAGATGGGAAAGCGTGTATAACGGCTTTCGATTCTGCAATGCCGCATTATAAGGAAAAACTGACCGATGTGAAGAAGATTGACTATCTTCTTTGGAGCAAAAGATAAAGCAGGAAATCGGAAGTTGTGGAGGTGTGCAAATGAAAAGAGAATTAGGAATTGCCAGATGTGGGCTTGCGTGTTGCTTATGCACAGAAAATGCTGATTGTAATGGATGTGGCTCAAACGGTTGCCCAGATAATGATTTTTGTGAGAATAAACGATGTTCTATTGCAAAAGAGTTGACACATTGTTATAAGTGTGAAGAAATTTGCAAGAAGGGATTATTGAGCAAAATCAAACCATACGCATTTACTTTATTTGCTAAAAAATATGGAGAAGAAAAGCTTTTGGACTGTTTAGAGAGAAATGAGAAAAATGGAGTTGTGTATCATCGAGATGGCATAAACGGAGATTATGATGATTTTGATGATGTAGAGCAGCTAATGAACTTTATCTTAACAGGAGTGAGATAACTTCCAGTTTCACAAGGAGAACGCAATGTACGCACAGGCAGCGATAAAACCGAATACCTTACTCCGTAACGGTGCATACGGCATCGTTATGAGGGGTGTGCAGAAATGCACCTGTGCGGGTGCATCGTTAAGGGATAAAAATTCCGCTCCGTTATGTTGTATCAATTTAGACACGGCAACAGACCCGGCATGTGGAACTGGAGGTATGCTTTCTGTTGCAGAGGAATATTTACATAGCCTGAATGCTTCTACAGAACTTGTATCCTTCGGACAGGAAATCAACGATCAGACATTTGCAATCTGTAAGGCAGATATGCTGATTAAGGGTAACAATGCGGATTATATCAAGGATGGTAACACATTATCGGATGATCAGTTTGCAGGAAGTACCTTTGACTATATACTTTCTAATCCTCCGTTTGGACGTGAGTGGAAGAATGAAAAGGAAAAAGTAGAGGAAGAGGCAAAGCTTGGCTTCGGAGGAAGATTTGGAGCAGGACTTCCGGCTGCAAGTGACGGACAGATGCTTTTTCTTATGACAGCGATATCAAAAATGAAAGATATTGATAAGGGTGGAAGCAGAATTGCAATCATTCATAATGGTTCACCACTCTTTACAGGAGATGCAGGGAGCGGACCTTCTGAAATTAGAAGATATATTCTCGAAAATGATTTACTTGAGGCAATCGTTGCCTTACCGAATGATATTTTCTATAACACAGGAATTGCAACCTATATCTGGGTATTGTCAAATAAAAAGGCAGGTACAGTCAGAGAGGGTAAAGTGCAACTGATCAATGCCAATGAGATGTTTGTGAAGAGAAGAAAGGCATTGGGAAACAAGCGAAACGATATATCTGAAGAGGATATCGCAGAGATTACAAAGATTTATGGTGATTTTAAAGAGAGTGAAATCAGTCAGATTTATGATAACGAGGATTTTGGTTATACCAAGATTACAGTAGAAAGACCGCTCCGTGATGAAGAAGGTAATCTGGTATTGAAAAAAGGAAAGAAACAGCCGGATGCTAGTCTTCGTGATACGGAAAATGTTCCATTGAAAGAGGATATCAAAGAGTACTTTGAAAGAGAAGTACTGCCATTTGCACCGGATGCATGGATTGATGAGAAAAAGTCAAAGGTGGGATATGAGATTCCATTTACAAGATATTTCTATAAGTATGAAGCTCCAAGACCATCAGCAGAGATAATGGCAGAGATTATGGATTTGGAGACAGAACTGTCCGGAAGTCTTGAGGAGGTATTTGACCTATGAGAGAGATGAAAGATAGCGGAGTGGAATGGATTGGAGAGATACCAAAGAATTGGAAAGTTGAGAGGCTTCGTTATATTATCAAAGATTACAAATCAGGACCTTTTGGAAGTGCATTAAAAATGGATGGTTTATTGCCTGATGGTAACATTTTAATATATTCGCCAGAACATATAACGCTTCATTCATCAGATAGTGATAAGAATCTATATTTGCCAGATGAAAGGGAAGAAGAAATGTCACAGTTTATAGTAAAAGAAAATGATATTCTTTTTCCTATTGTGGGCTCATTGGGAAAAGCGATGATTATTACAGCAGATATGCCTAAAGGTATTATCAACCAACGTGTAGCTAAATTTCAAATTGATAACACGATTGTTGATCAAGATTATTTTATGTGGTTGTTTGCAAAAAGCAATTTTTACCAACCATATATTGATCTTTCATGCAGAGGTTCGTTTATTGTAAATTTAACTAAAGCGATAATTAATGATATGCCTTGTGTAATCCAACCATTAGCAATTCAGAAAAAAATATCAACATATTTGGATGCCAAGTGCTCAAAGATTGATGAAATCATTGAAAAGCAGCAGTCAATTATTGAAAAGTTAAAGGAATATAAATTATCAGTTATTATTGAGACTGTTACTAAGGGATTGAATCTCAATGTTGAGATGAAGGATAGTGGTGTTGAATGGATTGGACAAATGCCTACAAGTTGGGATTGTACTACAGTTGGCATGATTGCTACGGTAGTAAGGGGAGCATCACCAAGACCTGCCGGGGATCCGCTTTATTTTAATGGAAATGATGTGCCATGGATTACTGTTGCAGAAGTAACAAAAGGGGATGGCAAGTATATTGACGAAACAGAAACCTTTTTGACATTTGAAGGGGCAAAACAAAGCCGTATTGTTGAAGAAGGAACATTGTTATTATCGAATAGTGGTGCTACTCTAGGAGTCCCTAAGATTACAAGAATCAGAGGCTGTATAAACGATGGTTCTGTAGCATTTTATAATTTAAGTATAAATCAAGAGTTTTTGTTATACTTGTTCAAGGGGCGTACTTTTGAATTAAGAAAGCAGATGCAAGGCTATGGGCAACCTAATTTGAATACAACAATTGTAAAAGGAATTGAGGTTCCATTACCAACTGAACTAGAACAGAAAGCAATAGTTGACTTCTTGGATCAGAAATGCACTGCTATTGAAAAAACTATTGAAGATAGAGAAAAGGCAATTGAAAAACTCCAGAAATACAAAAAATCCCTCATCTACGAGGTTGTCACAGGAAAAAAGGAGGTGTAGTTCATGTCTGATTTTGATGTAAAAGAGAAACGATTTGAAGAAGATATCGAAGACTATCTGATTCATCATGGAGGATATACCAAGGGTGATCCGAAGAAATTTAATCGGGAATCAGGACTTGATGAAGATACATTTGTTGAGTTTATTAAGACAAGTCAGCCTAAGAAATGGGACAGGTATGTGAAAATCTATGCGGAGAATTCCGAGAAGCAAGTAGTTGAGCGTTTTAAAAGAGAAGTAAAGACAACTAATCTTTTGAATGTGATGCGGCATGGCTTTATGGACAGAGGCATCAAGTTTTATCCGATTTTCTGGAAGCCGGAGACCTCTTTGAATGAGACTACACAGATCCAGTATGATGCAAACATTCTTCATTGTACCAGACAGCTTCATTACTCTGTACATAATGAGAACAGCATAGATATAGTGCTTTTTGTAAATGGTATTCCGGTGGTATCTATGGAATTGAAATGCCAGTTTACAGGACAGGATACTACAAATGCCATTAATCAGTATAAGTTTGATCGTGCCGGCAAGGATGCTATTTTTGCATTTAAGGAAAGAGTGTTGGTACATTTTGCAGTAGACCTTACCAATGTTTATATGACTACAAGACTTGAGGGTGCACACACTTATTTTCTGCCATTTAATCAGGGCAGTAATGGTGCTGGAAAAGTAGGTGGCAAAGGTAATCCGGTAAATCCAGATGGATATGATACAGCTTATCTTTGGGAAAGAGTACTCTGCAAGGACAGTCTGATGGAAATTCTACAGAAATATATGCACTTGCAGCAGGAGTATGATAAGAATGGAAATCTTGTGAAAGAGACTATGATTTTCCCAAGATATCATCAGCTTGATGTCGTTACGAAGCTGTTGGAAGATGTGAAAAAGAATGGTTCAGGCAAGAGTTATCTGATCCAGCACAGTGCAGGCTCAGGAAAGTCCAATTCGATTGCATGGCTGGCACACAGACTTACCGGACTCCATGATTATGAAGATAATAAGATTTTCCAGTCAGTCATCATCGTTACTGATAGACGGGTGCTTGACAGTCAGTTGCAGTCTACGGTATATCAGTTTGACCATGTGGAGGGCGTGGTTAAGAAGGTAGATAAGAATTCGGGACAGCTTAGAGATGCGATTAATGATGGTGTAGGCATTATCATTACTACATTACAGAAGTTTCCGGTAATCTATAAAGAAGTAGATTCTGCAAATAAAAGGTTTGCGATTATTATTGATGAGGCACATTCTTCACAGACTGGAGATGCAGCGAAAAAGTTAAAAAGAGCGTTAGCTGATACAGAAGAAATTCTGAAAGAGTATGCCGAGATGGAAGATGAAGACGAGAGAAACCGCAAGGATGATGAGGATAAGCTCTTAGATGAATTGGCAGCACAGGGTATGCATAAGAACTTATCATTCTTTGCATTTACGGCAACTCCAAAGGGAAAGACACTACAGCTGTTTGGTCAGAAGGATGCGGAGGGAATCTACAGACCTTTCCATATCTATTCCATGAGACAGGCAATAGAGGAGCATTTCATATTGGATGTCCTGCAGAATTATATGACCTACAAAATGTATTACAAGATTGCCAAGATTATTGAGGATAATCCGGAATTTGATACAACAGCTGGTTCAAAGGCAATTATAAATTATGAGACACTGCATCCACATAATATCTCTCAGAAGACTGCCATTATGCTAGAACATTTTATGAGTGTTACCCGACATAAGATTGGAGGCAGAGCGAAGGCTATGGTTGTTACACCATCCAGACTTCATGCAGTACGATATGTGCAGGAATTTAAGAGACAGATAAAAGAAAAAGGATTGAATGACCTTGAAGTATTAGTTGCTTTTTCCGGTGAAGTCAAAGACAATGATGATGTGTTTACCGAAGAGAAAATGAACAAGGATAAAGAGGGCAAGACAATTAAAGATAAGGCTTTGCCGGAAACATTTCATACAGATGATTATGGAATCCTTGTTGTTGCAGAAAAATATCAGACGGGTTTTGATGAACCATTGCTTCACACCATGTTTGTGGATAAGAAATTGTCCGGTGTAAAGGCAGTACAGACTTTATCAAGATTGAATCGTACTACAAGAGGAAAAGTAGATACCTTTGTACTTGATTTTGTAAATTCGGCAGAAGATATTAAAGCATCTTTTGAGCCATTCTATGAGGAAACTGTGCTCTTGGAGGAAACAGATCCTAATGTTGTATATGGCATGAAGAATACGTTGGATGATTTCAGGGTATATCAGAAATCAGAAGTGGATAAATTTGCAGATATTTTCTATCAGAGTGAGAATCAATCAGCTGGTGATCTTGGAAAACTCCAGGGACAGTTAAGACCAGCGGTAGACAGATATGAAGTACTTGAAGTTGAAAAACAGGATATATTCAAGTCTACATTGGCAAGCTTTAATCGTGTGTATGCCTATATTACACAGGTATGCAGGTTATTTGACAAGGATATTCACAGATTCAGTATTTATTCAAAGTTTTTATACACGATGCTTCCAAAAGGACATGGTGGAGAGAAGATAAATATTGATGACAAAATTCTTCTTGAATACTATAAGCTGGAAAAAGACTTTGAAGGTCCGATAGAGCTTGAAAGCACAGAAGGCGGATATACACCTATCTCCGGTGATTCCGGTCATAGAGAGCCTAAGAAAGATCCGCTGACAGTAATTATTGATAAGATAAATGAAAAGTATGGTACCCATTTTACAGAAATGGATAAAGTACTTGTTCAGATGGAAAATGATTATGCCAATCAGGAGAAGTGGCAGAGCTACGCAAAGAACAATGACAGGGCAACCTTTATGTTGTTGTTTGAAAAGGATTTTCCGAATATGGCAGCAGACAGATATGAGCAGAATGACCAGTTTTTCAGAAAACTGTTTGATGATCCTGATATGATGAAGCAGGTAATGGAGACTGTAGGTTCTGTATTGTATGAGAGATTGAAGAAGAAATACATCTTTGATCCGAAGTTTGGCGTAATTGAAGAGGCGACACCGGAGACTTATGTGGAAGATACATATTTGACGAAGAAATAAGGAAGTGAAAATATGCAGTTAGGATGGATAGATTTTTCAAAAGAAGACCGGCAGAAGGCATTAGATGTGATCAACCTTCTGAGTGAACAGGGAGCAGTCGATGAACTTGGAATCGGCATTATTCGTGATGCTTTTGCCAACTATTTCTTTCCTGGAACATCTACCATCCAGACCAGAGCAAAGTACTTCCTTATTGTTCCATACGTGTTAAGAGAAGCTGTTGATGGCAGGTATGGAAAGGATGCAAATAGAGTTTTAAGGGCTATAGATTCTGCTGAAAAAGATTGTGGTATCAGATTGTTAGAAGCAGATCCCAAGGCAGAAGGTGTTATTGGAACCCGTGTATTGCCAAAGGGCTGGGTAGCAAGAAGACCATCAGATATCTATTGGAACGGAATTCGTACCTTTGGAATATTCTGTGATTATGGTCTGTCTATACCGGAGTATGTTTCATTGGCGGTAAAGCTAAAAGAACAGAAGTCCGTCAGCTGGTTGGGAAACAGGAATGATGATGCAGAGGAAAATGATAAGGATGATTCGGATGCAGGAGATATTGGCAATATTAGATTCTGGAATCTTCCGATTTATCATGATGATTGGAGAGACAACCTTACAATAGAGCTGACGCAGGAGGAAGCTTTCTATCTGGATAAGCAGATTCAGAAGTCAACGAAGGGGTCTCTTTTGGAATATGTGTTGAAAAATCATATTGATTTGAATGAATATGATGATTTTGCTTCTTTAACGGCTGAACTATCAGAAAAAGTAAGTGAAAAGCTGGCATATATGATGAAGCTTGCCTGCGATTTTAATAATCTGGTGTATATGGCAAGAGTAAGATACAATGTCATGCTTTCGGAAGGCGAGAATACATACGTAAATGATGAATGGAGCAGATTGCTTCCGGATATTAAGCATAATGCAATAGTCAATCTGGATGCTGTGTTTGAAGAATTGCAGTTGATCAATCCAAGAGCAAAGAGTTTTTTATGTGGGATACAGGCTGCATTTATGGCATCTGATATTGATATGGCGGATGAACTGATTCGTAAGAGGGAACGGAGCCTGAAAGGAGCAACCAGAGCGAAGTTAAGCAGAACAAAGGAATTTGATCATTCAAAATGGGTAGGTGGTGGAATGCTCGATTACAGATTCTCAAATGCCAGAAGAATTGTGAATGACATCTATGCCGGGGAGGTGAGTGCTGATGTTTAGACCGGATTCAAACCGAGATAGAACGGATTACAGCGGTATTTTGATGCCTCCGGACGGATATAGATTGGACAGAGCAGTAGGCACTACATATTCACTTGACCTGGAAGCACTCACAGCTGTGGCGATATGCCTTGGATTATCTGAAGAAACAGATAGTAAGCTTATGCAAAATCCAATTGGTATGCTGAATGCATTGCAGAAGGTATCAGATAAAATCGTGCTGTTTTGTGAAGCAGGACAGATTAAAGTGCCAACAAAACCGACTGCACTATCTATTTTATTAGAGAAAATGGTAGTAGAGGTCGCACTGCCAAAGGATAGACAGTTTGGTCGATATCCATCATTTCATCCGAAAACATGGGTATTAGCATATGTAAACGCTGATGGAAATAAAAAATATCGTTTTGTGGTAATGAGCAGAAATCTGACTTTTGACAGGAGCTGGGATATCAGTTTTGCGATGGATAGCAGTAAAAATGTTAGACAGAAGAAAAAGACTCAGCCTATTTGTGATTTTTTGGATTATCTTGTAACGAATGTGCATAATACCAGTAATAATGCCGGAAAGAAAAGAAATCTGATTCGTGGATTATGTGCAGACATTAAGGATGTATCCTTTTCACTTGATAGTAAAGTATTTGGAGAGAATTTTGAAGTGCTTCCACTTGGTATTGGAAAAAATGCTTACCGGATGCAGGATGATATTCTATTCTGCAAGGAAAGAGGAAATGCCAATTCGACATTTAATGAGCTTGTAGTGATGTCACCGTTTTTATCGGAAAGTGTGATTGCTGATTTTAACCTTACAGACAGGGCATTGTCGGACTGTAAGAGAACACTTGTTACGAGACGTTCTGAGCTTGGAAAACTTAAAGCGTCAGATGTAGATAATTTTACCATCTATGCATTAAAGGATGAGATTATAGATGGTGAGGACGAGATCTCAGATGAGTTTGCAGATAAAAAGAAACAGGATATTCATGCAAAAATCTATCTGAGAAGGAAATATTCAGATGTTGACCTGTATCTTGGGTCCATGAATGCTTCCTATTCTGCAATTAATAAAAATGTTGAAATGATGTTGTGGCTTGGTACAAAGAATATGTATCTGAATGGGGATAAATTCTTAGAGGATATATTCTGTGGACCGGTAGAAGATGCAAAGAATCCATTTGAGCAGGTTACAGTAGGGGATGCTGTTTTGGAAACAGAAAGTGACAATAGAAATCTGCTGGAGCAGAAAATTAAGGAATTGTGCCGTGTGAAAAGGCAGGCTGTAATTCAAGAGGATAATGAGAATGCCGGAAAGTATAAGATAGTGGTTGAGTTTGGAGGTATTGAATCTGATAGTGCAATTACAGTATCACCATTTAATTCCAAGCAGGAGCAGTTACTAGCAGAACACATTGAGTTTTCAGAGCTTGAGATCTTGCAGTTATCTGAGTTCTATGAGATTACGGCAAGATCAGATGATGATACAATCCGCAGAATTATTATGATCCCTACAAGTGGTTTCCCGGATGACAGAGAAAGTGCTGCTGTAAACAGTGTGGTAAAAGACAGGGCATCATTTGTTGAGTATATAGCATTTGTACTTGGCGATGATTATGTAGCATCTATGCTTGAGGGAAAGCAGATGGGGGAATCCGGCTTTTTTGCCAATTCGAGTGATGCAATGCCGGCACTCTATGAAAAGATGTTAAAGACATCTGTAGAAGAGCCGGAAAGAATAAAAGATATTGGATATGTGCTTAAGATGGTTACAGATAAGGATATTATACCGGACGAATTTCGTGAACTGTATGAGACTTTTTGTAATACTTTGAAAATCAGAAGATAACGAGGTGATGTCATGTTACAATTTAATATAGATGAAATTGAAAAGCGTACCCTCTCCGGTCTGAAGGATTTTCAAAGAGCAACTGTGGAGAGAGTGGATTATCTGTTCCGGCATAATCAGAATCGTGTGCTTGTAGCAGATGAAGTGGGTATGGGAAAAACTCTTATTGCCAGAGGAGCAATTGTAAAGACAGCAAGACTTAGAATCGAAGAGAAAGATGATCTGTTTAAGGTAATTTATATCTGCTCTAACCAGAACATAGCAAATCAGAATATCAGAAAACTTGATGTAACAGGAAAGAATGCCATCGGCTCAGTATCAGATACCAGACTGTCTATGCAGCATTTAAAGATTACCGAGCAGGAGAATGATCCGCAGATAAAGGAAGGTTATATACAGCTTATCCCACTTACACCGGAAACATCTTTCCGCATGACCTCAGGAGGCGGAAGTGTGCAGGAAAGAGCACTTATGTATGCCGTTTTAAGGAGAATGCCGGACTTTAAAGGTCATGCAGCTTCTCTTGAAAAATTTATGATAATGGATGCTGTAAAAGCATGGGATGGATGGGCAAAATGGAACTTTGAAAATCGTGTAGCAGAATGCGAAAAGATGACAAAGGGTGTTTATCCACAAAATGTGATAGAAAAAATCCTTAATTATCAGGAGTATGAAAGTATAAGGGACATGTTGCTTAATCATTTGCATGAAAGAAGATACAATAAACAGCTTACATATTCCAATTACTATGTGATGAATAAGCTTCGTGTGATGTTTGCGAGAATCAGTGTATCTATGCTTGAGCCAGATCTGGTAATCATGGATGAGTTTCAGAGATTTAAGTTTCTTTTGTCATCCGATGACAGTGAGCTTGGTATTCTTGCACACAGTTTCCTTAGTGGACATGATACAAGGGTGCTTCTGTTGTCGGCTACACCATATAAATTGTATTCTACCCTTGAAGAGATAGATGAAAATCAGCTTGATGAGCATTATGCAGAGTTCTTTCAGGTTATGAACTTTCTTTTTGATGATGAAGTCAAAGACATTAAATTCAAGGAAGTGTGGAAGAATTATTCTCATGCTCTAAGTGAGTTGAAGGCAGGAGACAGTGCAATTATCCGTATGAAAGAGCAGGCAGAGAATGCGATGTATCGGGGAGTCAGCAGGACAGAGCGTATATCTGTCATGGATTCCGGTGATTATACGGATGACAGCAGCGTGAAGCATCATTTGCAGATAGATGAAAATGATATAAACTCCTATATACAGATGTCACGATTGCTGTCGAAATCAGATTCCAATCATTCTTTACCGGTAGATTATGCAAAGAGTTGTCCGTATCTTATGTCCTTTATGAAGAAGTATAAGATTAAGGAACAGATTGAAAAATATTATACAAAATATCCAGATGAACTTGGAAGTGAAAGAGAACAAAGTCTCTTGTGGCTGAATCGCAATAAAATCAATAAATATGATGAACTGCCGAAAACCAATGCAAGGCTTGAGGCACTGAAAGAAAAAGCATTTACCGGCGGTGCAGAAAAATATCTGTGGATTCCTCCATCACTGCCATATTATGAGATGCAGGGAGCATATAAAAACAGCAAAGGCTTTTCAAAAATACTTGTATTTTCTGCATGGGAGATGGTTCCACGAATGATAGGTGCGCTTGTTTCCTACGAGGCGGAAAGACTTACAGTTGGAAAACTGGTACATCAGATAAAGAACCAGGATAAGAAGAATACAGGTTATTTTGCGGAAGGTTCGAGAAGATACCCGGTGGCAAGGCTCAGGTTTAATGTTTCAAATGGAGAAGTAAGAGGCATGAGCCTGTTTGCACTGCTTTATCCTTCAAAGACACTTTCTGATATGTATTTACCGATTGAGTCATTGAATAATCATGAATCATTAGAAGTAATAGAGAAATCTGTACGGCTGAAACTGAAAGAGAAGCTTGCGATAATCGAAGAAAAGTATGGTGATTCGGGTAACAATAAGGAAGATGCCAGGTGGTATTATCTTGCACCGATGCTCATGGATGGAGTCATCTATGCAAAGCATTGGATAGAGGATATTGTGTGGGAAATGAATACAGACGAAGAGGATACAACATCTGAGGTCAGAAGCAGTTCAAAGGATAAGAGAAATAAGGGCTTTATTACTCATATTGATAAGCTAAGAAGTTATTTGGATGCCCCGGAGGAGATTCATCTTGGAAGAAAGCCGGAGGATCTTCTGGAAACATTGGTAAATATGGTACTGGGTTCGCCGGCAATATGCATTTATCGTTCTAATGGAAGAAGCACAGCCAGAGCAACATCGCTTGCAAAGGTATTTGTCAATAATTTCAATTTGCCGGAGTCAACAGCTATCATTGATCTTGCTTATGGCAGATGCAGGGATGATAATTCCCATTGGCAGAATGTACTTAAATACTGTAAAGATGGCTGCTTTCAGGCAATGATTGATGAATATATCCATATGCTGAAAGAAACAGCGGGTTTTCAGTCGGATGGAAATCAGTATCAGATCGTGCATGACATGATGATGGATTCATTGAAAATACATACAGCCAACTATATCGCTGATACTTATCCTGATTTCAAAAAGCGTATTAATGGAGCTGACAGGAAGAGTGATGGATGTCGAATAAGGTCGAGTTATGCAGTTGGATTTACAAAGGATGCAGGAGATAATTCCAAGGTAGTCATGCGTAAAGAAAATATCAGAAATGCCTTTAACTCACCAATGCGTCCATTTGTGCTTGCCACAACATCAATCGGACAGGAAGGACTGGATTTTCATAATTACTGCCGAGTGATTATGCACTGGAATCTTCCAAGTAATCCCATCGATGTAGGACGGATTTTGCGGACATTCAAAATAAAAAAGAATGTGGAGGTAACAGACAATGGCAAAGACAATTTTTGAGGAAATGGGCGGCAAATACGAAAGGCAAGGCGATTACTTAATACCTTGTTTGACTGTACCCGCCGAAGAAGAACAGCCGATAGGCATCTGGGGACAGCGGAATTTGGATTATCTGAAGCATCACTGTAAAGTTACATACACCAATCTTCTTACAAGCGGCAGACTTAACGCTTACCTTGCCGACATTGACAGACAGGCACAGGAACGCTTTGAAAGGCTCATAGAGGGTATGAAACAGGCACAGGGCATAACGGAACAGCTAAAGGCAGAAAACGCCTTAGAAT
>OKTL01000025.1_pt1 | contig 100911 bp, 80 predicted proteins | sample 1606211 | NCBI WGS metagenome assembly OKTL01 (sample SAMEA3879538, study PRJEB24766) | human gut metagenome | biome: human-associated habitat; feature: feces | place: USA | collected 1985/1987 | reverse complement strand
CGATGTTAAAGGCGTGAGAGGCCTCTGTCTTAACCGCTTGACCAACGGGCCATACTACCATTGCATCGGGTGTTGTTCCCGACTCGATTATTTTAGCATAGCGTACCCGCTTTGTCAACAGGCATTTTCAATTTTTCGGCAAAAATTTCGAAAAAATCAGAACAGCCGACGTGCTCTGCCCTTCACAGCCCCCAGAAGGACGTTCAGGTAAAGGCCCATGACGCTCTCCACCTCGCCCAGCTCCATGCTCTGGCGCTGGGGCAGGCCGGCCAGCGTACCGCGGTAGAGGCAGCGCAGCTCGGGCAGCTCGGCGTAATCGCTGGGGTGCATGAGGGTGCTGGGCTTTGGCAGCTCCAGCGCACCGCTCTTCTGGAGCACCTCGCTGACGAACTGGGAGCAGAAATAATGCCGACGGCGCTGCCAGCGGATATGCATCCAGCAGAGCAGCAGACCCAGCGAATTGAAGCGGTAGAGCTCCCCGTGGTGCATCATGTGTTGAGTGCGGCGCTTGGCGCGGGTGTAGGCTTCGTCCGTCACTTCCAGCGCGTAGAGGGCGCAGGGGATGTTCTCCCGCATGAGGAACACGCCCCGGTTCAGGTACTCCCGGCTGGGACCTGCGGGGAACATGGTATAACCATTCTTGCGGGTAGAGCTGTAGAGGGTGCTCAGGTCCTCGTCGAAGGCGAGAGAGATGTGGGTGTACTGCGCACCGGTCAGGCTGTACACGAGGTTCGAGAGCAGGGTGCCGGAGCGGGTAAGAAATATGTAAAGCGTCTTCATCGTCGTTGTTTCTCCATGCTGGCGGCTCATGGCCGCGGGTCAGACTGGCTCAGTATATCATAAGTCGTGCGTTTTTTCCAGATAAATCGCAAAATATCCACAAATATTTTGTGTCTCTACTTATAATACGTTTTTTCGCGGCCCAAAATTGCAGCCTCTTCTCTCCTGATTTCCGCTCCTTGTATCCCAAATCGACAAAATTTTATCAAAGATTTGTTTTTGGCATAAAATCTTTAATTTGTGCAGGCAAACGGGCCAGGATTTTTACGAAACTGTCTCAAATACCCCAGATTCTTAATAAGATTTGTTGCTTTTACCCGAAGAAAACCGCTCCGCCGGTTGATTTCAGCCCCAATTTATGTATAATGATATACAGGAGAATACGCATCTGTATTTCTTTTCATCGTCCTTTTGCGGTGTCCTTTTGGCTGAGGGCAGCTTACCGCTGGTGTCTGGACGATGACCTGAACGAAAGAAGAGGTATAAGTATCATGGCAAAGTTGGATCTGAGCAAGTATGGTATCACCGGCACGACCGAGATCGTGTACAATCCCTCTTACGAGCAGCTGTTCGACGAGGAGACCAAGCCCGAACTGGAAGGCTACGAGAAGGGCCAGGTCAGCGAGCTGGGCGCTGTCAACGTCATGACCGGTATCTACACCGGCCGCTCCCCCAAGGATAAGTTCATCGTCATGGATGAGAACTCCAAGGACACCGTGTGGTGGACCAGCGACGAGTACAAGAACGACAACCACCCCGCTTCTCAGGAAGCCTGGGAAACTGTGAAGGAGATCGCCAAGAAGGAGCTCTCCAACAAGCGCCTGTACGTCGTGGATGCTTTCTGCGGCGCCAACAAGGACACCCGCATGGCCGTCCGCTTCATCATGGAAGTGGCCTGGCAGGCACATTTCGTCACCAATATGTTCATCAAGCCCACCGCTGAGGAGCTGGCAAACTTCGAGCCTGATTTCGTTGTCTACAACGCTTCCAAGGCTAAGGTCGAGAACTACAAGGAGCTGGGCCTGAACTCCGAGACTGCTGTGCTGTTCAACATCACCAGCAAGGAGCAGGTCATCGTCAACACCTGGTACGGCGGCGAGATGAAGAAGGGTATGTTCTCCATGATGAACTACTATCTGCCGCTCAAGGGCATCGCTTCCATGCACTGCTCCGCCAACACCGACATGAACGGCGAGAACACCGCCATCTTCTTCGGCCTGTCCGGCACCGGCAAGACCACCCTCTCCACCGACCCGAAGCGTCTGCTCATCGGCGACGACGAGCACGGCTGGGACGACAACGGCGTGTTTAACTTCGAGGGCGGCTGCTACGCCAAGGTCATCAACCTCGACAAGGAGTCCGAGCCCGACATCTACAACGCCATCAAGCGCAACGCGCTGCTGGAGAACGTCACGCTCGACAAGGACGGCAAGATCGACTTCGCTGACAAGTCCGTCACCGAGAACACCCGCGTCTCCTACCCCATCGACCACATTGAGAAGATCGTCCGCCCGGTTTCCTCCGCACCGGCCGCAAAGAACGTCATCTTCCTGTCCGCCGATGCCTTCGGTGTTCTGCCTCCCGTGTCCATCCTGACCCCCGAGCAGACCCAGTACTACTTCCTGTCCGGCTTCACCGCAAAGCTGGCCGGCACCGAGCGGGGCATCACCGAGCCCACCCCCACCTTCTCCGCTTGCTTCGGCCAGGCCTTCCTGGAGCTGCATCCCACCAAGTACGCTGAGGAGCTGGTCAAGAAGATGAAGGTCTCCGGTGCCAAGGCTTACCTGGTCAACACCGGCTGGAACGGCACCGGCAAGCGTATCTCCATCAAGGATACCCGCGGCATCATCGACGCCATCCTGAACGGCGATATCAACAAGGCTCCGACCAAGAAGCTGCCGTACTTCGACTTTGAGATCCCCACCGAGCTGACCGGCGTCGCCACCGAGATCCTCGATCCGCGCGACACCTACGCCGATGCGGCTGACTGGGACGTCAAGGCAAAGGACCTCGCCTCCCGCTTCGTCAAGAACTTCGTCAAGTACGAAGGCAACGAAGCCGGCAAGGCGCTCGTCGCAGCTGGCCCGCAGCTCTAAGCACCAGGCATTTTTCTCCGAAGCCCGTATCAGACGCGCAAGCGGGCTTCGGACGCTTTAAGGCATTTTCTTAACAGCCGCTTGATTTTACACGCGGCCCGATATCAGGTATACTGGATGATAGCGCGAGACACGCCGCGGCAATCTCGCTGCAGCGTGTCTTTTCATTCATGTGCCTGATTCTCATAATCGATAAACGCCATACGGCGTGAAAAATGGAGGAGCACACATGAAAAAAGTTCAAATTACTGAAACTGTCCTTCGTGATGCCAACCAGTCTTTGATGGCGACCCGTCTTCCGTATTCCGATTTTGCCGAGATCCTGCCCGAAATGAACAAGGCCGGCTATTACTCCGTGGAATGCTGGGGCGGCGCAACGTTCGATTCCTGCCTGCGCTATCTGGGCGAGGATCCGTGGCAGAGACTGCGCGATATCCGCAAGGCCATGCCCGACACCAAACTGCAGATGCTGCTGCGCGGCCAGAACCTGCTCGGCTACAAGCACTATCATGACGACGTCGTCGAGAAGTTCGTCGAGCTGTCCATCAAGAACGGCATCGACATCCTGCGTATCTTCGACGCGCTGAACGACTTCCGCAACATCGCCACCGCGCTCGAGGCCACCAAGAAGTACGCCACCAAGAACACCGTCGCGTCCGGCTGCATCTCCTACACGCAGAGCCCGGTCCACACGGTTGAAAAATATGTCGAGATGTGCAAGGAGCTCAAGAACATGGGCTTCGATACCATCTGCCTGAAGGACATGGCCGGCACCATGAGCCCGTATGAGGCCGAGCACCTCATCAAGGGCATCAAGGACGCCGTCGGCGATGTCCCCCTGATCCTGCACACCCACTGCACCACTGGCATGGCCTACATGACCGTGACGAAGGCCATCGAGTCCGGCATCGACGTGATCGACTGCGCGACCTCCTGTTTCTCCAACGGCACGAGCCAGCCCTCCACCGAAACCATGTTCTACGCCCTGGGCCAGTACGGCATCGAGACGGGCCTGAACGAGGACGTCATCAACAAGGTCAACGATTACTTCAAGCCCATCAAGCAGAAGTACGTCGATTCCGGCCGCATCAGCGCCAAGTCCATGGCGACCGACGCGCAGGCGCTCGTTTACAAGGTTCCCGGCGGCATGCTCTCCAACATGATCGCGAACCTGACCGATATGAAGGCCATGGATAAGTTCGACGCAGCGCTCAAGGAGATCCCCGAGGTCCGCAAGGATCTGGGCTATCCCCCGCTGGTCACGCCGCTGTCCCAGATGGTCGGCAATCAGGCCGTTACCAACGTTCTGATGGGCGAGCGCTACAAGATCGTCTCCAAGGAAGTGCAGAACTACTTCAGAGGCCAGTACGGCATCGCGCCCGCGCCCGTCTCCGAATCGCTGCAGGCCAAGATCCTCGGCGAGGGCGGCAAACCTGTCGACTGCCGCATTGAAGACGCCAAGCGCACCGGCGAGGACTTCAAGAAGGCCAAGGAAGCACTCGGCGATCTGGCACGCTCGGAAGAGGATGTCATGAGCTACATCTGCTATCCGGATCAGGCCATGAAGTTCTTCGAGGACCGCAAGGCCAAGGAAGAAAACATCTGCACCTACGTCATCGAAGAAGCGTAAGCGAGGTGGCCAGAGATGTTTCTGATCAATACTTTGATGGAAGATATTTCCGTCGGTACCGCAGGCCTCGTAGCCCTGCTGGGCTACGCCGTCGTGTTTATCGGTCTGATTGCGCTGATGGCGGTCATTATGATCGTCGGCAAGATCATGGTTGCCAAGAAGACCGCGCCTGCCGCCGCTCCCGCTGCAGCAACTGCCGCTCCGGCTCCTGCGCCCAAGGCTGCCCCCGCACTTGCCACCGGCACCGCCGGAGAATGCAAGCTCTATAACGTCGGCGACCGCGAAGCCGCTATGCTCATGGCCATCGTCGCCAACAAGCTCGGCAAGCCCCTCAATACCCTGCGCTTCAAATCGATGAAGGAGGTCATCTGATATGAAATACAAGATCACGCTCAACGGCAAAACCTACGAGGTCGAGGTCGAAGAAGGCCAGGCCATGCTCGTCGACGAGTACGAGGCATATAAGCCCGCCGCTCCCGCTCCCGCCGCAGCACCCGCACCCGCAGCTGCTCCCGCTGCCGCTCCTGCCGCAGCGCCCGCTGCTCCCACGGCTGTCGCCGCAGGCGAAGTCGTCGCGGCTCCGATGCCCGGCAACATTCTGAAGGTCAACTGCTCCCAGGGTCAGGCTGTCAAGGCCGGCGACATTCTGGTCGTGCTCGAGGCCATGAAGATGGAAAATGAGATCCTTGCCCCGCGTGACGGCACGGTCGCACAGGTCGTGACCACCAAGGGCGCTGTTGTGGATACGGGTGCTCCGCTGGTCGTTCTGGCATAAGGAGGATCAAAGATGTTTAATGTTGGTGATACCCTGTTAAAGCTGGCGACGGAATCCGGCTTTGCGGGCTTCTTCGCAAACGGCGGCTGGCAGAACCTTGTCATGGTCGTCATCGCCTGCGTGCTGCTGTACCTCGGCATCGTCAAGGGCTTCGAGCCGCTGCTGCTCGTCGGCATCGCGTTCGGCTGCCTGCTTGCGAACGTCAGCTACTTCCCCGGTCTGGACGCGGTCAACCCCGAGCTGAACGCGACCAACGCCATGTACCACCCCGAGCTCTGGAGCGCGTTCCTTGACTCCACCAGCCCCTACTATCACAGCTACGGCCACATTCTGTCGAATGCAGGCCTGCTGGATATCTTCTACATCGGCGTCAAGGCCGGTCTGTACCCGTCCCTGATCTTCATGGGTGTCGGCGCCATGACCGACTTCGGCCCCCTGATCGCAGATCCGAAGAGCCTGCTGCTCGGCGCTGCGGCTCAGCTGGGCGTGTTCGTCGCCTTCTTCGGCGCGATCTGCCTCGGCTTCACCGGCCCTGAGGCCGCTTCCATCGGCATCATCGGCGGCGCGGACGGCCCGACGGCCATCTTCCTGACCAACAAGCTCGCCCCGCATCTGCTGGGCGCAATCGCCATCGCGGCGTATTCCTACATGGCCTTGATCCCGATGATCCAGCCCCCGATCATGAAGCTCATGACCTCGGACGCTGACCGCAAGATCAAGATGGTGCAGGCGCGTGTCGTCTCCAAGACCGAGAAGATCCTCTTCCCGATCATCGTCACCATCTTCGTTATCCTGCTCCTGCCGTCCACGGCTCCGCTGATCGGCTGCCTGATGCTCGGCAATTTGTTCCGTGAATGCGGCTGCACCGATCGTCTGTCCGACACCGTGCAGAACGCACTCATGAACATCGTCACGATCTTCCTCTCCACCTCTGTCGGTGCGACCATGGTCGCTTCTAACTTCCTGAAGCCCGAGACCCTGAAGATCATCTTCCTCGGCCTCGTCGCTTTCGGCATCTCCACGGCCGGCGGCCTCATCGGCGGCAACATCATGTGCAAGCTGTCCGGCAAGAAGGTCAACCCGCTGATCGGCTCGGCCGGCGTCTCCGCCGTCCCGATGGCCGCGCGTGTTTCCCAGATGGTCGGCCAGAAGGCCAACCCCGCCAACTTCCTGCTCATGCACGCCATGGGCCCGAACGTCGCGGGCGTCATCGGCTCCGCCATCGCGGCAGGCTTCCTGCTCGCCGTCTTCGGCTAAGTCCAATTCCCAAAAGACCGTGCTGCCCCGCAGCACGGTCTTTCATTTTCACTATTGAGAAACGACTGCCGCTGTGGTACAATATCTGCAAATAAACCGCGCTTTCCCCCGGCCTTGCGCGAAAAGGAGATAAGAAGCCATGAAATTGGGCATCGTTGGGCTTCCAAACGTTGGCAAGTCTACCTTATTTAATGCAATTACAAATGCGGGCGTTGCGGCGGACAACTATGCGTTCTGCACCATTGACCCGAACGTCGGCGTTGTGTCCGTGCCGGACAAGCGGCTCGAATGGCTGCGCGACCAGCACAACCCCAAGAAGTTCACCCCCGCTGTGATCGAATTCGTCGACATCGCGGGTCTGGTCAAGGGTGCGTCCAAAGGCGAGGGTCTGGGAAACAAGTTCCTTGCCAACATCCGCGGCTGCGACGCCATCGTCCATGTCGTGCGCTGCTTCGACGACGCAAACGTCACGCACGTTGAGGGTTCGACCGACCCGCTGCGCGACATCGACATCATCAACACCGAGCTGATCATGGCCGACCTTGAAATGATCGACCGCCGCATCGACAAGGCGCAGAAGAACGCCAAGGGCGGCGACAAGCGCTTCAACCACGAGGTCGAGGTCTTCACGGCCCTGCGCGACTATATGAACGAAGGCAATCTGGCCCGCACGTTCGAATGCTCCGAGGACGACGCCGCCATGATCGCCACCAGCGATCTGCTGACGCTCCGCAAGACGATCTATGCCGCAAACCTGAGTGAAAACGACGTGAACCAGCCCGAGGCCTGCAAGTATTTCACGCAGGTGCAGGAACTGGCCGCGAAGGAGGGCAGCGAGGTCCTGCCCATCTGTGCAAAGCTTGAGGCCGACATTGCCGAGCTTGACGACCCGGACGAGAAGGCCATGTTCATGGAGGAGCTCGGATTGCAGCAGTCCGGCCTTGACCGGCTGATCCAGTGCAGCTACGAGCTGCTGGGCCTCATCTCCTTCCTGACAGCCGGTGCGGACGAGTGCCGCGCGTGGACGATCAAAAAGGGTACGAAGGCCCCGCAGGCCGCCGGTAAGATCCATTCCGACTTTGAACGCGGCTTCATCCGCGCCGAGGTCATCGCCTTCGACGATCTCAAGGCCTGCGGCACACTGGCCAACGCGAAGGCAAAGGGCCTGCTGCGCAGCGAGGGCAAGGAATACGTCATGCACGACGGCGACGTCGTGAACTTCCTGTTCAACGTGTAAGCAGCAGACCGCAGCAGCACCCCAACGGCTTCCCCCTCCGGGGAAGCCGTTTAAAATATGCCCGCACTTGTCGATTTTCCACAATTCCGCAGATCCGGGACGGAATTTCTTTTTGCAGTATTGCTTCTTTACATTAGCGAATCAGTATGGTAAATTATTAGCACGATAAACAATCCACTACCCGATCTTAAACTTTCAGGAGGAACAAAAAATGAAAAAGATGACCGCTCTGCTGCTGGCTGCGCTGATGGTTCTGTCCATGGCGGCCTGCGCGTCCAAGACTGCCGAATCCGATCTTGCCTACATTCAGGACAAGGGAACGCTCGTCGTCGGCATTACCGATTTTGCCCCGATGGACTATCAGAACGAATCCGGCGAATGGGTCGGCTTCGACGCCGATCTGGCCAAGGCCTTTGCCGAGTCCCTCGGCGTCAAGGTGGAATTCGTCGAGATCGTCTGGGACAACAAGGTTCTGGAGCTCGACAGCAAGACCATCGACTGCGTCTGGAACGGCATGACGCTCACGTCCGAGGTCACAAGCGCCATGGCGTGCTCCAACGCCTACTGCAACAACGCGCAGGTCGTGATCGTCCCGGCTGATAAGGCCGCCGACTATCAGACCGTCGAATCCGTCAAGGATCTGACCTTCGCCGCCGAAGCCGGCTCCGCCGGTGAGGCTGAGCTGAACGCCCTCGGCTACAGCGTCACGCCTGTCTCCGCGCAGTCTGACGCGCTGATGGAGGTCGCCGCCGGGACGTCCGACGCCGCCGTCATCGACTCCCTCATGGCTGCCGCCATGGTTGGCGAGGGCACGAGCTACGCGAACCTCACCTACACCTGCGGCCTGAACTCCGAGGAATACGGCGTCGGCTTCCGCAAGGGTTCCGACCTTGTCCAGAAGCTGAATGACTTCTTCAAAGCAAGCTATGCCGACGGCTCCATGCTGAAGATCGCAGAGACTTACGGCGTACAGGCTGCCGTCATCGAACAGAAGTGATTGACACAGCGCTGCTTTTCCAGTAAGATAGACAACGGTTTCCCCGGCGGAGCTGCCGCCGGGGAAACCGCCGTGTCCAGACTAACGACAGGCGGTACATACCATGACGACTTTTTCCGAACAGTTCCCCATTGTCTTTCAGGCGCTGAATATCGGCTTTGTGCAGACGCTCAAGCTGTTTTTTGTGACGCTTATCGGCGCGATCCCGCTGGGCCTGCTCATTTCCTTCGGCTCCATGAGCAATTGGGCACCGCTTGGCTTTCTGCGCCCGCTTCTTAAAAATCTGCCGAAAAACACGAAGCTGACGTGGTGGCAGCGGTTCCAGATCTGGTGCTATGTGGACTTCAAGCCCATCCGCATCATCGTCCGCTTCATCATCTGGGTCGTGCGCGGCACGCCGCTGATGCTCCAGCTGCTGGTGTTCTATTATTTTCCCGGCCTTGTGCTGGGCAAAAACATCTGGGGCGGCGGCGAAGCCGGGCGCTTCCTCGCGTCCTCCATCGCGTTCATTTTCAATTACGCGTGCTATTTCTCCGAGATCTTCCGCGGCGGCATCCAGGGCGTCCCCAAGGGCCAGCAGGAGGCCGGGCAGGTGCTCGGCATGACGAACCGGCAGATCTTCTTCAAGGTCACGCTTCTGCAGATGGTCAAGCGTATTGTCCCGCCCATGTCCAACGAGATCATCACGCTGGTCAAGGACACGTCCCTGTCCCGCATCATCGCCCTGCAGGAGATCATCTGGGCCGGTCAGGCGTTTTTGAAGGGCTCACAGGGCATTTCCGGCGCGATCTGGCCGCTATTCTTCACGGGCATTTACTATCTGCTCTTCTCCGGCGTTCTGCAGCTGCTGCTTGACGGGCTGGAGAAGAAGCTGGACTATTTCAAGGCGTAAGGAGGCGGCGATATGTCTGTTCTGGAAGTCAGAAATCTGAAAAAAAGCTTCGGTAAGGACACCGTCGTCCTCAAGGGCGTCGATTTTTCGCTTGAAAAGGGTGAGACGGTCGCCATCATCGGCTCGTCCGGCAGCGGCAAGACGACGCTGCTGCGCTGCCTCAATTTCCTGACCGTCCCCGACGAGGGACAGATCGTGGTGAACGACGAAACGCTCTTCGACGACGCCGACCCCAATACGCAGAAGGAGCGTGAAATTCGCCGCAAGCGGCTGCACTTCGGCCTTGTGTTCCAGAATTTCAATCTGTTCCCGCAGTATACGGCCCGGCAGAACGTCATGCTGGCAAGCGAGCTGCTGGCAAAGGAGCAGCCGGATTACAAGGCACAGAAAAAGCTGCTCCACGCGCAGATCGCCGCCCGGGCCGAGGAGCTTCTGACGCAGGTGGGGCTGAAGGAAAAGATGGATCTCTATCCGCACCAGCTCTCCGGCGGCCAGCAGCAGCGCGTGGCCATCGCGCGGGCGCTGGCCCTGCAGCCGGATATCCTCTGCTTTGACGAGCCGACCTCGGCGCTCGACCCTGAGCTGACCGGCGAGGTGCTGAAGGTCATCCGTTCGCTTTCCGAGCAGCATATGACGATGATCATCGTCACGCACGAAATGGCGTTCGCCCGCGACGTCGCCAACCGCGTGATCTTCATGGACGGCGGCGTGATCGTCGAGCAGGGCCCGGCACGCGATGTGATCGAAAACCCGCAGGCTGAGCGCACAAAGCAGTTCCTCGCCCGCTACCGGGAGAACCAGTAACCGGCACGCTATCAGGGATTTTATATGCGCAGATACCGTGAAACACAAGATGTTGTGTTTCACGGTATTATTTGTTTTCGATATCCACAAAATATAGAGACAAGCCCTTGACATCGGACACAATATCCAGTATAGTTATGACTGCGCCGCACGGGATGTGCTGCACGCAAAGCCTGTCCCCGCGCGTTTTTTTACGCGTGCACAAATAGAAAGCGAGGAACCAGCATGAAGATCATCAAGCGAAACGGCTCGGAGGCGACGTTCGATATCGTCAAGATCATCGCAGCCGTGACCAAGGCCAATAACGTCGTCTCGGAGGACGAGCGGCTGACGCCGATGCAGATCCGCCGCATCGCCGAGAGCGTGGAAAACAGCTGCCTGTCCATGAACCGCGCGCTGTCCGTCGAGGAAATTCAGGATCTGGTCGAGAACCGGATCATGGCCCACGGCGCGTTCGAGGTCGCCAAGAACTACATTACCTACCGCTATACCCGCACGCTTGTGCGCAAGTCCAACACAACGGACGAGAAGATCCTGTCCCTGATCGAGTCGAACAACGAGGAGGTCAAGCAGGAGAATTCCAACAAGAACCCCACCGTCAACGCCGTCCAGCGCGACTATATGGCGGGTGAGGTGTCGAAGGACCTGACGGCCCGCGTGCTGCTGCCGCAGGACATCGTCGACGCACACAACGAGGGCATCATCCACTTCCACGACGCGGATTATTTCGCCCAGCATATGCACAACTGCGATCTGGTCAATCTGGAGGATATGCTGCAGAACGGCACGGTCATTTCCGGCACGCTGATTGAAAAGCCGCACAGCTTCTCCACGGCCTGCAACATTGCGACCCAGATCATCGCGCAGATCGCCTCGAACCAGTATGGCGGCCAGTCCATTTCCCTGACACACCTGGCCCCGTTTGTCGATATTTCCCGGCAGAAGATCCGCCGCTCCGTGCTCGAAGAGATCAAGTCCTTCGGCGTGCAGCCCTCGGAGGAGGCCATCACCAATGTCGTCGAGACGCGTCTGCGCGACGAGATCCGCCGCGGCGTGCAGACCATCCAGTATCAGGTCGTCACGCTCATGACCACCAACGGCCAGGCCCCGTTCATCACGGTCTTCATGTATCTCGGCGAAGCCCGGAACGAGCAGGAGCGTAAAGATCTTGCCATCATCATCGAAGAAACGCTCCGCCAGCGCATCGAGGGCGTCAAGAATGAAAAGGGCGTGTGGATCACCCCGGCCTTCCCGAAGCTCATCTATGTGCTCGAAGAGGACAATATCACAGAGGACAGCCCCTATTGGGAGCTGACGAAGCTGGCCGCCCGCTGCACGGCCAAGCGGATGGTCCCGGATTATATCTCGGAGAAAAAGATGCGCGAGCTGAAGCTCTCCAAAGGCGAAACGCCGGGCCACGGCGACGTGTACACCTGCATGGGCTGCCGCAGCTTCCTGACGCCCGACCGCTCCGGCACCGGCTGGAACAACGTCGCAAACGCCGGCAACTATGAACCGGGCAAGCCCAAATATTACGGCCGCTTCAATCAGGGTGTCGTGACGATCAATCTGGTCGACATCGCGCTGTCGTCCGGCGGCGGACTGGATAAGTTCTGGAAGATCTTTGACGACCGGCTCGACCTGTGCTACCGCGCGCTCATGTGCCGCCACAACCGGCTCAAGGGCACGCTGTCCGACGCCGCGCCCATCCTCTGGCAGTACGGCGCGCTGGCCCGCCTCAAAAAGGGCGAACCCATCGACAAGCTGCTCTACGGCGGATATTCGACGATTTCCCTCGGCTACGCGGGGCTTTATGAGTGCGTCAAGTACATGACCGGCAAGTCCCACACCGACCCGGCCGCCACGCCGTTCGCGCTCGATATCATGCACCACCTCAACGACGCGTGCGCCAAGTGGAAGGCCGAGACGGACATCGATTTCTCGCTCTACGGCACGCCGCTGGAATCCACGACGTATAAATTCGCCAAGTGCCTGCAAAAGCGCTTCGGCATCGTCCCCGGCATCACGGATAAGAACTATATCACAAATTCCTATCACATCCATGTGACCGAGCATATCAACGCCTTTGATAAGCTGGCCTTTGAGTCGCAGTTCCAGGCGCTCTCCCCCGGCGGCGCGATCAGCTATGTCGAGGTCCCGAATATGCAGCAGAACCTCGACGCCGTGCTGGAGGTCATGAAGTTCATCTATGACCACATCATGTACGCCGAGCTCAACACGAAGTCCGATTACTGTCAGGTCTGCGGCTTCGACGGCGAGATCGAGATCAAGGAGGACGAGGACGGCAAGCTCATCTGGGTCTGCCCGCAGTGCGGCAACACCGACCAGTCCAAGATGAACGTCGCCCGCCGCACCTGCGGCTACATCGGCACCCAGTACTGGAACCAGGGCCGCACCCAGGAGATCCGCGACCGCGTGCTGCATCTGTAATTCTGAAATTCGATCTGCAATAAGACATTTTCGTTAAAAAACAGCCCTGCTTGGCACCTTTGCAGTGTCAAGCAGGGCTGTTTTCTGAAATATGTGTGCAGCATCGGCTGCTGTGCCGCCTCCGGGGCATCCTGCTATTTTGTCAGGTATCGGTGCAGCAGGACAGCGACCTCGGCACGGTTCGCGCCGGTCTGGGGGTTCAGCTTCGCGCCGCTTCCCTTGAGATAGCCGCAGCCGACAGCCCAGCGCATCGCATCGACAGCGTAGGCGCTGACATCGGAGGCGTCCGTATAGCTGCGCAGGCTTGCGGACACGGCGGGTTTTCCGGAAAGCCGGTAGAGAATGGAAGCCAGCTGCTCGCGCGTGACGGCCTGCTTCATGCAGAATTCCGTCTCGCTCACGCCGCCCGCAACGCCGTTTTTCCAGGCCCAGACGACCGCGTCATAGGCGTAATCCGATTCCGAAACGTCCGTGAACGGGAGGCTTCCTCCGGAAACGGCGGGAGAACCGGCACTCCGGTACAGAATCAAAATCAGATCGCCGCGCGTCATGCTGCCGCGCCAGTTGAAGGTCGACGCGTCTGCGCCCTGAATCAGCCCGTAGCCGTTCATGAAATCAACGGCGTCCGCCGCCCATGCGCACGTCCCGGCGTTCACATCCGAGAAGACGGTGGAGGACTGCTTCGACGTGACGCGGACGGTCAGCTCACCCGTGCCGAGCTGCGTGCCGCCGCTGTCATAGGCGGTATAGACGAGCTTTAGCTGCGAGGCGCAGTCCGCTGCCGGGAGGAAGTAGAGCGCGTCCAGAAGCGGCTCCGATTTCCCGTCGTCCGTCAGATAGAACCAGTCCTCCGGATAGCGGACGGCGGTATACGCGCTGCCCGCCACGCTGCGGAAGCCCTTCAGCAGCCGTCCCGCGCTCGTCTCCGGCTGCTGGAAGCTGACGCAGACCGCATCCGGATATTGCTGCGCGATATGACCGGCGGCGTCCAGCGTCTTCAAGAACGCGCCGGATGCCGTGACGGTGCTGTCTCCGGAGACGGTGACGACGGCGCTGCCCTCGCAGCGCGTTCCGGCGGTGCCGACGGCGGTAAAGGGGATGCAGACGGTATACCGTGTGCGGTACGAGCCGGTCAGATACGCCGCCGTGTCGAGATCGAGCTGGGAAAAGCTCGCCTGATAATAGCACGCGTCCGTATCGGCCAGCGCCTGTCCGTCCTCCGCAGCCGTATAAAGCGCACCGAACATGGACGCGCTGCCGGAGGCGCTCAGGTCGTAGCTCCTGCCGCCCGTCTCAGCCGTCGCGCGGGACACCGCAAACAGCACGTAGTCCAGCGTTTCGCCGGGCTTGCCCCGACCGGAAAATGCCTTGCTGAAATCAGCCTCGGAAAAGCGGACGCTGCCGCCGAAGCCGGCTGCGTACTCCACGCTGAGGCCCGGCACGGAAGCCGCGGCCGGCGTGATCGTGATAAACGCACCGGAGGCGGAATATGTTTTCCCCCCGACCGTCACGCTGACGCTCAGCGGCAGCTGCACGGCGGAGCCGGTCACGCCGCCCGCTTTGGTCAGCAGCTCAAGGCTCGACGAGGAAGAGCCTGCGTTCAGCGCCGTCGTGACGGGCTTGTCCGCGTCCTCGCCCCGGAACGCGGCAACTCCCTCGCGGTACGCCTGCCACGTGATGACGGCCCCGCCGCCAAGATATTCGCTCCATTCGCCGTCCGTCTCGCTCCGGCTGTAGACCGTGGCGGAAACCGTCGCGGAGCCGCCCGCCGTTACAACGGCGGGGACAGCGCTGACGGCGATCCTGTATGTATCCGCGCCGCCATCCGCCAGCGCAGCCGGAGCCAGCGCAGCCAGCACCGCGCATACCACCAGCAGCGCGGAGATCCGTTTCCAAACCCGTTTCATATCGTGACACCTCTTTCCGCAGCCGAGTGCCGCAGTGTTTGTTTTCTGCTTCCAGTTTACCGTATCTTTTCGGAATTGCAACACTTTTGTAAATAATTCAGGATTTCTTCACAACTTGCCGCCGCGCAATACGCCTCCTCCATGAACAGCGGCGCAATCGCCGTCGGACATAGAGGGGGCGTACCGTTACCGTCCCCGGTGCTTTTCCTTTCGCTTCTGCTGTCTGCGGTCAAATTTCAGCTGCTTTTCCGCGTCCCGCTGTTCGCGGGTGCGCGTTTTCCGTTCCTGCTTCTGCTCCTCCCGCTGCAGCTGCAATGCCTGCTGCGTCATAGTCCTTCGGTTCTGCGCCGAAGGTGATCTTGCAGACCGAGAGCGTCCCGCCCTCGAACCGCTCGAACACCCCGACCCAGAACGGCGCCTCAAAAAATACCGTCAGCCTTGTCAGATCACTGTCCATCACGAAACCCTCCTGATTGTATGGTACACAGGAACGGACGACCCGGAGGGGAGGGTTACTTACCTGCGCCGAAGTGCAGACGGCTGGGCTACCTACCAGCTCTGGCGGGTGAAGGCCCGCGTTGCGTTTTTATCCTGCGCGCGGCAGCCGCGCCTGCGCCCGCCGTCTGCATTCATATTACCAGAAAGCCGCCGGTAAATCCAGTCCCGCAAAAAATCCGCGCTGTCCGCCGCCGGAATCCATGTTTCAGAACAGATTTTACAATTTCACTTGCAGCCGTTCCCTTCTTCAGGATGCTGCACAAATTCACAAGTCCTCATTGTACAGGCCAATCCACCGCAGGATGAATAGTCTGCGGGGGAATTTTTTGTGGAAACTGACAGTTTTAACAAACGCGTGTACTTTTTCTTGATTTCTTTTGACAGTTGTGCTATACTGTCAAATGTAAGAGGACACTAACAATCAAAAAAACGCCCGGAGTATTGAGCATGGGGACAAGCGGACAAATCGTGCCGCGTGTTTGCTGTGTTTTTTTTTGCATCTGGCAAAAGCCAGAATATGGAGGGAGGCGGAATGAAATTTGGAACAACGACTTTATGAAGCCCTGCAGCGCAACCCCATTATCGCCGCTGTGCGCGACGACGAGGGGCTGGCGCAGTGCCTGCGCACCGATATCCAGACCGTATTCGTGCTTTACGGCGATATCTGCAATATCTCTGAGATCGTCCGGCAGATCAAGGACGCCGGAAAGATCGCCATCGTCCACGCCGATTTGATCAGCGGTCTGGCTGCGAAGGAGATCTCCGTCGATTTTCTCCGCCGCAGCACGCAGGCGGACGGCGTGATCTCCACCCGCGCGAACATGATCCAGCGGGCAAAGGAACTGAATATGATCGCGATCCTGCGGGTCTTTCTGATCGATTCCATGGCGCTCGATTCGGCACTGAGCGCGAAGAATCTCAAGCCGGACGCCATCGACATCCTGCCCGGGCTGATGCCGTCGATGCTGCGCAAGGTGCGGCAGCTGACGGGGCTGCCGATCCTGACGGGCGGACTCATCACGGAAAAGAAAGAGGTCATGCAGGCGCTCGAGGCGGGCGCGCTCGCCATTTCCAGTACGGCCCCCGCCGTATGGCAGATGTGAGGAGGAACCGCATATGTGCACCGATACAAAGGGCAGGATCGCCGAGGCTGTTGAGCAGATGCTGCAGACAAGGCCGGTCTGCAAGATCACGGTGCAGCGCGTGATGGAGCAGGCGCAGATGAAGCGGCAGAGCTTCTATTATCACTATCAGGATATCTACAGCGTGCTGGAATGGATCGTGGAGACGCAGCTGTGCGCCCCGCTGCAGTATGACGGCGCACAGGCCCCCGGCGAATGGTGTTTGCAGGCGCTGACGCTGCTACGGGAAAAGCAGCCGCTGCTGCGCAAGATCTCGCATGCACTCGGTCAGGAAACGATGTACCGGCTCACAGGGAAGGTCATTCGCCCGCAGCTCGCCCGGCTCCTGCCGGATCCGGCCGCGGTGGACGGCGCAACGCAGTCGCTTGCGCTGGATATGCTCTGTCAGGCCGCGTTCTGCACCGTCGACAGTCTCGTTGCTCGGCGGACGCCGCTCGACGCGGAAGCGTTTATGCACCAGCTTCAGGCGCTGTTCCTGACCGTGCAGCAGATTTGATTCTTTATTTTTGAAGCCCTTCTATTCTCTGGCTTTGCGCATAGAATGTTGTGTGCATATACGCTATAAATCAATCGATAAAATTTTATTTTTTGTTGATTTTGACATTATCCCAAGCTTGTCTAATGACAGCGGCACAGGTTTCCTGTATACTGACAGTTAGAAGATACCACCATAGAGTGATTCATTTTAATCTGCAAGAAAGATAAGGAGGACGTATTCATGGCAAAATACATCATGGCCTTGGACGCCGGCACGACTTCCAATCGCTGCATTCTCTTCAATGAGAGCGGCGAAATGTGCAGCGTCTCGCAGCGCGAATTCCCCCAATACTTTCCGAAGCCCGGCTGGGTCGAGCACGACGCAAATGAGATCTGGGCTACGCAGCTTGGCGTAGCCGTCGAGGCCATGCAGAAGATCGGCGCAACTGCCGCCGACATCGCGGCCATCGGCATCACCAACCAGCGCGAAACCGCCATCGTCTGGGATAAGGTCACAGGCGAGCCCATTCACCACGCTATCGTCTGGCAGTGCCGCCGCACGAGCGAATACTGCGACAGCCTGAAGGCCAAGGGCCTGACGGACAGCTTCCGGGCCAAGACCGGCCTCGTCATCGACGCCTATTTCTCCGGCACGAAGGTACACTGGCTGCTTGAAAATGTCCCCGGCGCACGCGAGCGCGCAGAGCGCGGCGAGCTGCTGTTCGGCACAGTCGAAACGTGGCTCATCTGGAAGCTGACGGGCGGCAAGGTCCATGTCACCGACTACTCCAACGCCTCCCGCACGATGCTCTTCAACATCAACACACTGCAGTGGGACGATGAGATCCTGAAGGAGCTGAACATCCCCAGATGCATGCTCCCGACCCCGATGCCGTCCAGCTGCATCTACGGCGAGACGGATCCGGCGCTGCTCGGCGGCCCGATCAAGATCGCAGGCGCTGCGGGCGACCAGCAGTCGGCTCTGTTCGGCCAGGCCTGCTATCATCCCGGCGAAGCCAAGAACACCTACGGCACCGGCGCGTTCCTGCTGATGAACACCGGTGAAAAGCCCGTCTTCTCCAAGAACGGCCTCGTCACCACCATCGCGTGGGGCCTGAACGGCAAGGTCGAATACGCGCTCGAAGGCTCCGTCTTCGTTGCGGGCGCCGCGATCCAGTGGCTGCGCGACGAGCTGAAGATCATCGAATCCGCGCCTGACTCCGAATACTATGCCGGCAAGGTCAAGGACACCAACGGCTGCTATGTCGTCCCGGCGTTCACCGGCCTCGGCGCACCGCACTGGGATCAATACGCACGCGGCACCATCGTCGGCATCACCCGCGGCGTCAACAAGAACCACATCATCCGCGCAACAATGGAATCCCTCGCCTATCAGGTCAACGACATCCTTGTCGCCATGCAGGCCGATTCCGGCATCAAGCTGGCCGCGCTGAACGTTGACGGCGGCGCGTCTGCCAACAACCTGCTGATGCAGATGCAGTCCGATATTTCCGGCGCTCCGGTCCAGCGTCCGACCTGTGTCGAGACGACCGCGATGGGCGCTGCGTACCTGGCAGGTCTTGCCGTCGGCTACTGGGCCAGCAAGGAGGACGTCGTCCGCAACCGCGCCATTGACCGTGTATTCCATCCGGAGATCACCGCAGAAGAGCGCGCAGCCAAGGTAAAGGGCTGGAGCAAGGCTGTCAAGTGCTCCTACGGCTGGGCGAAGGACGAATAAAAAAGCTTTTTCAGGAGAAGAAACGGAAAACAACCAAATATTGATGTATGACAGGGAGGAGTATTCATGTTCTTAAAGTACTTATGTGAGTTCCTTGGCACAATGATGCTGATCCTGCTCGGCGACGGCGTCGTTGCAAACGTGACCCTCAACAAGTCCGGCATGAAGGGCGCAGGCTCCATCCAGATCACCCTTGCATGGGGCCTTGCGGTCATGGTTCCCGCATTCATCTTCGGCGAAGCCTCCGGCGCGAGCTTCAACCCCGCGCTGACCATCGCACTGGCTGTCGGCGGCATGTTCGACTGGGCGCTGGTTCCCGGCTATGTCATCGCGCAGATCCTCGGCGGTATCGTCGGCGGCGTTCTGGTCTACATCCTCTTCAAAGATCACTTTGACGCGACGGAAGACCCCGGCACCAAGCTTGGCGTGTTCTCCACCGGCCCGTCCATCCCCAACACCGGCCGCAACATCGTGCAGGAAGCCATCGCGACCTTCGTTCTGGTTTTCGCGATCTGCGGTCTGAACCAGGTCCCGCAGCTGGCTGCCGGCGTCGGCAAGCTTCTGGTCTTCGGCATCATCGTCTCGATCGGTATGTCCCTTGGCGGTCTGACCGGCTATGCGCTGAACCCGGCGCGTGACCTTGGCCCGCGTATCGCGCACGCCATTCTCCCCATCAAGGGCAAGGGCTCCAGCAACTTCAAATACGGCCTGATCGTCCCCATCTTTGGGCCCATCATCGGTGGTCTTCTCGCCGTCCTGCTGTACAACGTCATCCCCTGGGCTGCTGTGTAAGTACTGCCCACGCATCTGAATATACTCTGCTCTAAGTGAATGTGTCGGGCAGTCCAACCCTCCTACCGGAAGGCTTATTTGGGCTGCCCGACTTTCTTTGGCAGATGAAGGAGGAATCTTTTTGTACGACATCATCATTATCGGCGCAGGCGTTACCGGCTGCGCGGTCGCGCGGTACCTGTCCCGCTATGAGGGACGGATGCTGGTGCTGGAAAAGGCAGAGGATGTGTGCTGCGGCACCTCCAAGGCCAACAGCGCCATTGTCCACGCAGGGTTCGACGCCGCGCACGGAAGCCTGATGGCAAAAATGAATCTCGAAGGCAATCTCATGATGCCGCAGCTTGCGAAGGATCTTGATTTTGCGTTCAAAATGAACGGCTCGCTTGTTGTGTGTATGTCCGAGGAGGACCTGCCGAAGCTGCGCGCGCTGTATGAAAACGGCGTAAAAAACGGCGTAAAGGAGCTGGAGATCGTAGACGCGAAGCGTCTGCACGAGCTGGAGCCGAACGTGTCGAAAAACGCCGTCGCCGCGCTCTGGGCGCCGACCGGCGGCATTGTCTGCCCGTTCAATCTGACCATTGCGCTGGCAGAGAATGCCTTTGACAACGGCGTGGAGTTCCAATTCAATACCGAGGTCACCGGCTTTACATGGAACGACGGCTATTGGACCATCCACACCAACCACGGCGAGTTTGAAACGCGCTATGTCATCAACGCCGCAGGCGTCTATTCGGACGTGCTGCACAACATGGTCTCGACCCGCAAGCTGCACATCACGCCGCGCCGCGGCGATTACTGCCTGCTGGACAAGAGCACCGGCGATTTCGTTTCACACACCATCTTCCAGCTGCCCGGCAAGCTCGGCAAGGGCGTTCTGGTCAGCCCGACTGTCCACGGCAACACCATTGTCGGCCCGACGGCGATCGACATCGAAAACCGCGAGGGCACGAACACCACCGCCGAGGGTCTGAACGACCTCATCGAAAAGGCGGGCGCGACCGTTGAAAACCTGCCTATCCGCCAGACCATCACGAGCTTCGCGGGTCTGCGCGCGCATGAGGATCATCATGAATTCGTCATCGGCGAGGCCGAGGGCGCGCAGCAGTTCATCGACTGCGCGGGCATCGAATCGCCCGGCCTGACCTCCTCCCCCGCCATCGGCCTGCATGTGTCGGAGCTGATGCGCGATCTGATGGGCCTGCGGGAAAAGGAGCACTTCATCGCCACGCGCAGGGGCGTGCTCGACCCGAAGACGCTCTCCAAAGAGGACTATCAGAAGCTCATCCACGAAAAGCCCGCCTACGGCCAGATCATCTGCCGCTGCGAGCAGGTCACGGAGGGCGAGATCCTCGACGCCATCCACCGCCCCCTCGGTGCGAAGAGCCTCGACGGCGTCAAGCGCCGCACCCGTGCGGGCATGGGCCGCTGTCAGGCGGGCTTCTGCAGCCCGCGCGTGATGGAAATTCTGGCACGTGAGCTGCACGTTGATCAGAGTGAGATCACCAAATGCGGCGGCGCGTCCCGGCTGATCGTCGGCACAAACAAGGACAAGCTTGAGGAGGTGCAGGACAAATGAAATATGACATTGTCGTCATCGGCGGCGGCCCCGCCGGTCTGTCGGCGGCTATCGCGGCATATGACGCAGGCTGCCAGAGCATCCTGATCCTCGAGCGCGACGTGCAGCTGGGCGGCATTCTGAACCAGTGCATCCACAACGGCTTCGGCCTGCACACCTTCGGCGAAGAGCTGACCGGCCCGGAATACGCTGCGCGTTACATCACGCAGGCGCTTAAACGCAAGATCGAATATAAACTCAACACGATGGTACTGTCCATCAGCGCAGATAAGCATATTACGGCGGTCAACCGCGAGGAAGGACTGATCGAGATCGACGCACGCGCGATCATCCTGACCATGGGCTGCCGGGAAAGAAGCCGCGGCGCGCTGAACATCCCCGGCTACCGCCCGGCGGGCATTTATTCTGCCGGTACGGCGCAGCGGCTCGTCAACATGGAGGGCTTCATGCCCGGCCGCAGAGTCGTCATTCTCGGCAGCGGCGACATTGGCCTCATTATGGCGCGGCGCATGACGCTTGAGGGCGCGAAGGTGCTGGTCGTAGCGGAGCTGCTGCCGTATTCCGGCGGTCTGAAGCGCAATATTGTCCAGTGTCTGAATGACTTTGACATCCCCCTCAAGCTCAGCCACACCGTTGTGAACATCGAGGGCAGGGAGCGCGTTTCCGGCATCACGATCGCGGAGGTCGGCCCCGACCGCAAGCCCATTCCTGGCACGGAGATCCACTATGACTGCGACACGCTGCTGCTGTCCTGCGGTCTGATCCCGGAAAACGAGCTTTCGCGCGGCATGGGCGTGGATATTTCCCCGGTCACGAACGGCCCCGTCGTCGACGAGAGCCTGCAGACGAGCATTCCTGGCGTTTTCGCCGCCGGCAACGTGCTGCACGTGCACGATCTGGTCGACTACGTCTCTGAGGAGGCTGCGGCGGCAGGCCGCGCCGCCGTGCGCTATCTTGCGCAGGGCGAAACCGCAGAGCGCCATGAGATCCCCGTCACGTTTGAGGGCGGCATCCGCTACACCGTCCCGGCAAGCATCGACCCGAAGCTGGCTGCGGACGATCTGGTGCTCCGGTTCCGCGTGGGCGGCGTGATGAAAAAGCGCGTCGTGAAGCTGCTGCTGGACGACGACGCGGTGCTCACGCGCAGGCGGCCCGTCATGGCCCCCGGTGAGATGGAGGAGCTGAAGCTCACGAAGGATATGCTGGACGCGCATCCCGGTCTGACGCGCATTCATATCACAGTGGAGGAGGCATAACGATGGAAAAACGAGAACTGACCTGCATCGGCTGCCCGCTCGGCTGTTCGATCACCGTCACGCTGGAAAACGGCGAGATCAAAGATGTTGCCGGGTACACCTGCAAGCGCGGTCATGATTACGCGAGAAAGGAAGTCACGAACCCGACGCGCATCGTCACGAGCACCGTCCGTCTGACCGGCAGCGCGACCGGCGCAGCCGTCGTCAGCTGCAAGACGGCGCAGGACATCCCGAAGGGCAAGATCTTCGAGATCGTCGCGGCGCTCCGTCAGGTCACGGCGCACGCGCCCGTGAAGATCGGCGACGTGCTGCTGACAAACGCCGCCGGAACGGGCGTCGATATCGTTGCAACGAAAAATGTACAGTGATTGGGAATGAAGTGCGGAGAAAGTTCACAAATCCTTTCGGATTCGTTCACAGTTCCGACATGATTGGCCGGTATACTCATACTCGTAAGCAAGCCAATCTTTTCTTTCCTCTCTTCTCTTTCTTCTTTCTTTTCTACACCAACAGAACCGGCCTGCCGCACACGCGGCAGGCCGGTTCTGTTTTGTCTGTCAGATTCATTATGAGGCGTTTGCAGCAGGCAACTGCAAACCCGAAAACCTTTCGGCGAATTCGTACCGCGCCGCGTAGGGGCCGACGACTCTGTCGGCCCGATAAATGTTGCGGATTTGCCGAAGATTTCCGAGAAAACGCTGCATTCTGCGGGCGGACAGAGGCGTCCGCCCCTACAAGAATCGCAGCAGTTCAATCATATCCCGCACTCAGGTCTGGTGCCCGCGGGATGCGAGAAGGCTTTTGCCGCAGTGCGGGCAGGTCTCGCCGTCGCTGCGGCCGAGGCGTTCGCCGCAGAAGGGGCAGCGCCAGCACAGCAGCCAGACGGCTGCGTAACCGATGGCGAACAGCGCCGTAAACAGAAAATACACCGGCTTGGACACGCCGCAGCCAATAAGAAAGCTGGCCAGCGTCAGCGCGAGCAGCGTGAACAGCAGAACCTTGATCGTTTTCAGATTCATAGAGAAGCCTCCTCTTCTTCATCCGAACCGCAAAGCTTTCCGTTTCCTTCTGTCTATATTATAGCACTCTGTCCCGGATCCGTATACGGCCTGAGGGAAAATTTGTGCAATATTTCTATTGCGCGTCAATGCGCTCCTTCAGGTCGTTCAGGTAGACCCAGCGCTCTGTTTTCGCGTCCAGCTCTGCCGTCAGGCGCTCCTGCTCGGCCGTGAGCGCCTGCAAGCGGACATAGTCGCTGCCGCAGGACTCCTGCTCCTGCCGGCACGCAGACAGCTGCGCATCCAGCTCCGCGATCACGCTGTCGATGGTGTCAAATTCCCGCTGCTCGTTGTAGGAGAATTTCAGTTTCTTCTCGCGCGGACGTTCCGGGGCGGGCTTTTCCTGCTTTTCAGGCTTCTTTTCCTCCGGCGGCGTCCGCTTGCGCGCCCAGTCGGACCAGTTGCCGGTAAACACGTCGACGCGGCCCTCCGGGCGCACCTCGAAGATGGTATCCGCCAGCTTATCAAGGAAAAAGCGGTCGTGCGAGACGGCGATGATGGGGCCGGGGAAGCTTTGCAGATAGTCTTCCAGAATGGAAAGCGTCGTAATGTCCAGATCGTTCGTCGGCTCGTCAAGCAGCAGCACGTTGGGTGCCGCCATGAGGATGGACAGCAGATAGAGTCTCCGCCGTTCGCCGCCGGACAGACGACCGATGGTGGTCTGCTGCAGATCAGGCGGGAACAGGAAGCGTTCCAGCATGGTCTTGGCGGAGAATGTGCCCTCGTCCGTTTTTACCTGTGCAGCGACATTGTAGATAAAATCATACACGCGCTGGTTCAGATCCAGCTCCCGGCCCTCCTGCGAAAAATGACCGATCTTGACCGTCTCGCCCAGCTCGACTGTGCCGCTGTCCGGCGGAAGCTCGCCCGCGAGCACGCGCAGGAGCGTTGATTTGCCCGCGCCGTTTCGGCCCACGATGCCGATGCGGTCGCTGCGCAGAAGGCCGTAGGAAAAATCACGGAAGATCGTCCGCCCGTCATAGCCCTTGGAGATGTGCTCCAGTGTGATGATCTTTTTGCCGAGACGGCTCGAAGCCGCCGAGAGCTGCACTGTGCTGTCGCGCTCAGGGGCCTTCTGGTCCTTCAGCTCCTCATAGCGCTGAATGCGCTCCTTGCTCTTCGTGCTCCGGGCCTGACAGCCGCGCAGGATCCATTCGCGCTCGACACGCAGGATGGACTGCCGCTTGCGCTCGGACGCCTCCGCCATCTGCGCGCGCTGCTCCCGCAGCTCAAGATAACGGGAGTAATTGGCCTCGTAGTGGTAGAGCTTCCCGCGCGAAAGCTCCGTGATGTGGTTCACGACGCGCTCCAAAAAATACCGGTCGTGCGTGACCATGACCAGCCCGCCCCGGAATTTTTTCAGCCAGTCCTCCAGCCACTGCACCATTTCGGTATCCAGATGGTTCGTCGGCTCGTCGAGCACCAGCACGTCCGCCGGGTGGATGAGCGCTGCGCACAGGGCCGCACGGCGGCGTTCGCCGCCCGAAAGCGTGCCGATCCGCCGATCGGTGTCCGCAAGACCGAGCTGCGTCAGCATACGCTTGGCCTCGTATTCGTTCAGCTGCCGGAATTCCGGCGGCATACTGGCAAAGACCTGCTCCAGAACGGTCAGCTCATCTCGCATATCCGGATTCTGTGCAAGCACGCTGACCTGCAAATTCGGCTTGCGGGCGATCGTCCCGCCGTCCGGCTGGAGCTTTCCGGCCAGAACCTTCAAAAATGTCGACTTTCCGGTGCCGTTGATGCCGATCACGCCGGTCTTGTCGCCCTCGTTCAGATAAAAATCCACATCGTCCAGCAGCTGACGGCTGCCGAAATTGATGGAAAGATGCTCTGCGGATATCAGCATAAATTTCCTCCTGCAAGGGGTTTCTGCGTCTATTCTATCACAGTCTTCGCCGGAAATCACGCGCTTCTTGCATTTTTGCCGGGCTTCTGGTATCATGGGGGTGAAAAGCATGGAATCGAGGTGCGTTTCCAATGAATTCCGTGAAATTACTGGCGCTTGATCTGGACGGCACACTGCTGAACTCCCAAAAGGAGCTGACGCCGCGCACCCGCGATGCGCTCTATGCCGCGGCAGAGGCAGGCGTCGAGATCGTGCCGACCACGGGCCGCTTCTTTACCGGTATGCCGGAGGTCATTCAGAAGCTGCCGTTTCTGCACTACGCCATCACCATCAACGGCGCGCAGGTCTATGACATCCGCGCGGAAAAGGCTGTCAGCAGAGCGGAAATTCCGCTGGAAACGGCTCTGCGGGTCCTGGAGTATCTCGACGGCTTCCCCGTGATCTACGACTGCTATCAGGACAACTGGGGCTGGATGACGCGCAGTATGCAGGAAACCGCCGCCGCGTTTATCCCGTTCGAGCACGCCCTGCGCATGGTGCGTGAGCTGCGCACGCCGATTGACGAGCTCAAGGCCTATCTGCGGGAGCAGAACCGGGGCGTTCAGAAATTACAGCTGTTCACACCGGACGATGCGCTGCGCAGACAGCTGCTCAAAGACCTCACAGAGCGCTTCGGCACGCTGAGTGTCAGCACGGCCATGCCCTGCAACATTGAGATCAACGACGCGCACGCCAACAAGGGCGAGGCCATTGCGAGTCTGACAGCCTACCTCGGCCTGCCGATGGCGGCAACGATGGCGATCGGCGATGGGCTGAACGACAGGAGCATGATCAAAATGGCCGGGATCGGCGTGGCCATGGCGAATGCGTGTCCGGAAATTCTGGCGATAGCCGGCGAAATAACTGCCTCCTGCGACGAGGACGGCGCGGCGCTTGCCATCGAGCGGCACTGCGTACCGGGAAGGACGTAACGGAAATGGTCGACTGCCACATTCATATGGTGCTGGACGGCGTAAACTGGAAGGACGCCATCGCCCGGCATAAAGCGGCGCCGCAGGAGGCACTGATCCGGCAGACGCTGGGTCACTATCAGGCGCTGGGGTTTTCCTATCTGCGCGACGGCGGCGACCGCTGGGGCGTGTGCGATCTGGCCGCGAAGCTGGCCCCGGAATACGGCATACGCTACCGGTCGCCGGGCTTCCCGATTTATAAAACCGGACATTACGGCGGCTTTATCGGACGCGGCTTTGACGGGCTTGCCGAATACCGCGCGCTTGTTCGCGAGGCTAAAACGCGCGGCGCACACTTTATCAAGCTCATGATCTCCGGGCTGATGGATTTCAGCCAATACGGCGTGCTGACCGGCGAGCCTCTGCCGCCGGACTTGATCCGGGACATGATCGCCTGCGCGCATGACGAAGGCTTTTCCGTCATGGCCCACGCCAACGGCGACGAGGCCGTGCGCGCGGCGCTTGCGGGCGGCGTGGACTCCATCGAGCACGGCGCGTATCTCACGGATGAGACGCTTTGTCAACTGGCAGAGTCTGGCGCTGTCTGGGTGCCGACGCTCGTGACGATCGGCAATCTCATCGGCTGCGGCCGTTTTCCGGACGAGGTTTTAACGCCGCTACTGGCCTATCAGATGAACGCCGTAAAAAAAGCCGCCGCGCTGGGTGCAAAAATTGCCTGCGGCAGCGATGCGGGCGCGTACCGTGTCCTGCACGGGCAGGGCGGTCTGGACGAGCGCACGCTCCTGCGCCGCGCCATTGGAGAGGGTGCAGACACCGTAACCGACGCGGGAAACGCCGTAATTATGGCGCGGTTCTGAATCTGAACCTAAAAAAATATCTGTTTTTGCATCTTTTTATAGTACCAGCATTGGATATAATCAGGGTATCTTAACAAGAGAGGTACTCTGGTATGAAAAAGAGAAACGAAACCATCCGTATGCTGGTTCTGAGCGCGATGTTTGCCGCGCTGTGCTGCGTGACGACCATGCTGGTGCGGTTCCCGACCGTTGCCGGGTATACCAACATCGGCGAGGGGATGTGCCTGCTTGCCGGGCTGGTGCTCGGCCCGTGGTACGGCTTCTTTGCCGCAGGCATCGGCAGCGGTCTTGCCGATCTGCTGGCAGGCTACGCGCATTATGTTCCCGGCACGTTTATCATCAAGGGCCTTGTGGCGCTGGTGGCCGCGCTGCTGCTGCGGCCGATGCTCAAGAAGGGCGAAAAGATCCCGTTCTGGCGTCTGGCGCTCATCGAGCTGCCGTCCGAGGTCATCATGATCGCCGGGTATTTCGGCTATAAGGCGCTGATCCTCGGCAAGGGCCTTGCCGCCGCTGCGTCGATCCCGAACAATCTGGTGCAGGCCGCCGTCGGCATCGTGTTGTCCGTCGTGCTCTACACCGCGCTGGCCAAGGTTCCCGAAATTCATAAGGCATTCTGGAAGGGTGAATAAATCATGTATGAAGAACTTACCGCACAGGCGAAGCAGGCCGTCACGGAGCTGCTGGACGTTGCGAAGCTGAAGCCCGGCAAGCTGTTTGTCATCGGCTGCTCGTCGAGTGAAATGGTCGGCGCGCGCATCGGCAAGGGTTCGAGCCTTGAGGCCGCACAGGCCGCGTTTGCGGGCATTTATCCCGTTTTGCAGGAGCGCGGCATTGAACTTGCCGTGCAGTGCTGCGAGCACCTCAACCGCGCGCTTGTTGTTGAGCGCGATGTGGCCGAGGCGCACGGCTTTGAGATCGTCAATGCCATCCCGCAGCTGCACGCGGGCGGCTCGTTCGCCATGACGGCGTGGGCCAATTTCAAAGACCCCGTACTCGTCGAAACCATTGTTGCCGACGCGGGGCTTGATATCGGCGGCACGCTGATCGGTATGCACCTGCGCCGCGTCGCGATCCCCGTTCGCCTGTCAATCAAAAAGATCGGCGAGGCCAACATCCTCTGCGCCCGCACGCGCCCGAAATACATCGGCGGCGCCAGAGCGGTTTATCAGGACTTGTAAACATGAAAAGCTCCTCTTGCCGACTGCAAGAGGAGCTTTTGACATTTGCAGGGGACTTGCAAAAATCCTCGGCGAATTCGGGTGCGCGTTTCTGTGGGGTTTTGTTGGATTTCCCTGTTTTGATACAGAATTCTCTTTTCATCATGACGGGAACGTGCTATAATAAAATAAACCGCTGCGGGCGGTCTATGGATTTGCAAAGGAGCGAAGCATATGAAAAAATTACGTTGGGGCGTGATCGGAGCCGGCGGCATTGCGGACCGCAGGACGATCCCCGGCATGATGCTGGCCGAAAACGCGGAGCTGATTGCCGTCATGGACATCAATGCCGAGCAGGTTGAGAAAATCCGTCAGAAATACGGCGCAAAGCGCGGCTATACGAAGGAAGAGGACCTGCTGGCAGACCCGGAGGTCGACGCCGTTTATATCGCCACGCCCATCGTCCTGCACGCAAAGCAGGCCAAGCTGGCCGCAGATTACGGCAAGGATATCCTGATCGAAAAGCCGCTGGCCATGACGTCCGACGAAGGGCAGGCGGTCATCGACTACTGCGAACGCAAGGGCGTGAAGATCGCGGCGGGCTTCATGATGCGCTTCGGTTCGCACGTCATGAGCATGAAAAAGGCCATCGCCGAGGGCAAGATCGGCACGGTCGTGTCCGGCTATTCACAGTTTACGCTCTGGCTTCCGTACGAGTCCGGCAACTGGCGGCAGTGCAAGGCCAAGGCCGGCGGCGGCGCGATGATGGATCTGTCTGTTCATACCATCGACCTGATGGAGTACATCACCGGCATGCGCGTGACCGAGGTCGCGTCCATGAATGAAAAAATCGCCTTCCCCGAACCGCAGTATGACGTGGAGGACACGTCCACCATCCTCATGCGCATGGAAAACGGCGCACAGTGCGTTGTGCAGTCCAACTTCAATATCCCGGACGAAGCCTCCAAGTGGCGCGTTGAATTTTTCGGCACGAAGGGCCGTCTGTTGGGCGACACGATGATCGGCCAGATCGACGGCGGCAAGCTGAACGCCGTGTTCATTGACAAAAATGTCGCCTATTCCGCCGAGCAGACCCACGCCGACGATGTGGGCGTCGAGATTCCCGGCGACTTCGGCAATATGTACACCCGCGAGATCGAGAGCTTCTCGGACTCCATTCTCAACAATAAGCCCCTCGTCGTGCCTGCGTCCGACGCCGTGCACGTCCAGCGCATCATGGAAAAGGCCTATGCCAGCGGCGAAGAGCTGAAGATCCTGAAAATTTAAGCGACACCCAGCACATCCAGCAGCGCCCGGCACTCGCCGGGCGTCAGGATGCGCTGCGCTGTACGCGGGTCCTCTGCGGACGGGGCCCGGCTCGGGTCCGGGCGGTTTTCCAGCAGCCACTGGCGCGGCGACATGCCGAGGTTTTTCTGGAAGCTCCGGTTCAGATACTTGGGGTCGGAGAAGCCGCAGGCATAGGCTGCGTCGGTCAGCGTCGTGTCGGACTGCCGCAGCAGGAGCATCGCTGCCTCCAGTCGGAGTCTGCCCAGATAATCCTGAAACGGGATATGCAGCTGCTCGCGGAACAGGTGCGACAGATACGTCTGCGTCAGCCCCTCCCGCTCCGCGATCTCGCTGAGGCGGACAGGCTCAGAATAGTGCGTCTCCAGATAGTGCAGAATGCGGTGCATCCGCTCGGCATTGCGCGTCTGCGTCATGTTTTCCGTGTCGCTCAGCACGCGGTATGGCGTTCCGCCCAGCAGGATCGCAAAGATCGCGTTGATCTGCGCCATGCAGGCGAACGGCGCTTCCGGTGTGTCGCGCAGATAATTGGAAAGCGCCAGCAGCATCGCCCGGCGCAGCGCCGGCAGCTGCTCCGGCCCCAGACAGGAGGACAGCCCCCGGCAGCCGAAGCGGATGCTGCGGATCTGCGGATAGAAGCGGGCGCAGAAGCTGTCGGAGATCTGCAGCGTCAGGAGCCTTGCAGGCGCGCCGGACGCGCACAGCTCATGGCTGCTGCCCGCGTCGAACAGCAAAATCTCGCCCGGCCCGGCCTCAATGCTCTGCCGGTCGGTGCTGACACGGCAGCTGCCGCTCAGCACCACGCACAGCTCCAGCTCCTTATGCAGGTGCATGGGGCGGTACACCATGTCGACGATAAACATGGTGCAGTCGGCCAGCTTGGAATGGGAGATCAGCTCATATTCATTGTAAAGTTCCATTTGTTTCACCAAAAACGCATCTTTGTCGGGCGTCAGGCGCATCTTCATCGGTGATAAGCCTGCCCCGTTCCTTCATAATAACAGTAACCGGAACAAAAAACAAGGGAATCCGGGCCGCACGGCCTGAAAACAGGGAGGAAGTATGAAAAAAGGCATTTGCTGCGCAGGCAATATGATCGTAGATATCACCTATCCCATCGAAACATGGCCGAAGCAGAACGAGCTGACGCACATCACCGAGGGCATCACGCGCTCCACCGGCGGCTCGGTCTGCAACACCATTTCCGATCTCGCGCGGCTCGATCCCGCGCTGCCGCTCGTTGCTTCCGGCTTCGCCGGGCACGACGCAGAGGGTGATTTTGTCCTGCAGGAGATGGGCAAGTACAAAAACATCGACCTTTCCATGGTCAAGCGCAGCGGCGACACCTCGTTTACCGCCGTCATGTCGAACAACCAGACAAAAGAGCGCACATTTTTCCAGTACGCGGGCGGCAACGCCTATTACGGTGAGGACGACATCGACTGGGACAGGCTGAACGTCGATATCTTCCACATCGGCTACATTCTGCTGCTGCCGCATCTGGACGAGCCGGACGCGGAATACGGCACAAAGATGGCGAGGCTTCTGCACCGGGCGCAGCAGGCGGGCATGAAGACGTCCATCGACGTTGTTTCCGAGGCGGGCGAGCGCTTCAAGCGGCTCGTGACCCCGGCGCTCAGGTACACGGATTACTGCATCATCAACGAGCTTGAGACGCAGCAGACCACGGGGGTCCTCCTGCGCGGAGAGGACGGCACGCTGCACGTGGAAAACATGAAGGCTGCGCTGCAGAAGCTCCACGAGCTGGGCGTGGCAAAATGGGCCGTTATCCACTGCCCGGAACTCGGCTGCGGCATGGACGAGGCCGGAAATTACTGCGAATTTGAAAGTCTCAAGCTCCCCAAGGGCTATATCAAGGGTACGGTCGGCGCAGGCGACGCGTTCTGCGCGGGCGTTCTGTACGCGGCGGAGACAGATATGCCGCTGCGGGAGGCGCTGAAGCTCGGCGCGTGCAGCGCGGCGGCTTCCCTGAGCGAGGTCAGCGCGTCGGACGGCGTGAAAACAAAGGACGAGGTTTTGAAGCTCTATGAGCTTTACGGAAAATAAAGAAAGAGGTCAGAGTATGAAACAGGCAGTTATGTACGGCGGCGGCAACATTGGCCGCGGCTTCATCGGCGCAACGCTCAGTCAATCCGGCTATAAGGTCACATTCATCGACGTGGCAGAGCCGGTCGTGAAGGCGCTGCAGGAAAAGGAGCAGTATCCCGTCCGCTATGTGTCCAGCGAAGGACATGAGGACGTCGTGATCGAGCACGTGACCGCGGTCAACGGCAACGATCAGGAAGCGGCCTCCGAGGCCATCGCAAACTGCGATATCATGGCGACGGCGGTCGGCGCGAGAATTCTCAAGTTCATCGTCGGCAACATCGTCGCGGGTCTCAGAAAGCGCTGGGCACGGGACGACCGCCCGCTCAACATCATCATCTGCGAAAACCTGATGGACGCAAACAAGGTCATGGAAGGGATGCTGAAGGACCTGCTGACCGACGAGGAAAAGAAGCACTTTGATGAAAAGGTCGGTCTGGTCGAGGCCTCCATTGGCCGCATGGTGCCCGTGCAGACCGAGGAGATGAAGGACGGCGATCCGATGCGCGTCTGTGTCGAGCGCTACGGTTTCCTGCCGGTCGACAAGGCCGCGTTCAAGGGTGAAATTCCGGAGATCACGAACATGGTTCCGTTTGAGCCGTTTGATTTTTATATTAAGCGCAAGCTGTACGTCCACAACATGGGCCACGCGACCTGCGCGTATCTGGGCGGCTACGAGGGCCGGAAATATATTTATCAGTCCATCGACGATCCTGAAATTCTGAACATCGTGCAGAACGCCATGCTGGAAAGCGCGCTGGCGCTGCATAAAAAGTACGGCGTCGAGCTGGATGGCCTGATGCTGCACATCACGGATCTTCTCGGCCGCTTCCGCAATGCCGCCCTGAAGGACACCTGCAAGCGCGTCGGCGGCGACCCGACGCGGAAGCTCGGCGCAGCCGACCGGCTGATCGGTTCGAGCCTGCTGTGCCTCGAGCAGGGCGTGAAGCCCGCGTATATCGCCGTCGGCGCAGCCGGTGCGGTGTACCGCTATCTGAACGAGGCGGGCATTGAGCAGTCGAAGGAAGAAGCGGCAAAGGTTCTGAAGGACGTCTCCGGGCTGGAGGCCGATTCGGAGCTGGCCGGGATGATCCTCGATCTGTACGCATACTTCCTTGAGGGCGAACCCGTCGCGGCCCTCCGCCGCGCCGCGCAGGCCGCAAAGACCGCCAGCCTCGGCAAGATCATCTGATCGCCCCTCTCCCCCGCTGAAATCATGAAAAAAGCCTTCCCCTTTCATCATGCACACGGCATGAGAAGGGGAAGGCTTTTTGATTTGGATTCAGGCCGCTTCTTACGCCTCCGTAGAGAACGACGCGACCTCCTTGAGTTCCTTGTCGATCAGAACGACCGTTTTCTCGCTTGTGACGAAGGCAAGATTCTTTCCGACAGGGATCACGCGGGGCAAATAGGCCGAGGTGGACCGCAGCCTCCGCCGGCTCTTCGTCCTTCTTCGGCTCCGGAACGACATCGGTGGATGTGTCGCCGGTAGTATTCTGGTTGTCAGTGGCAGTCATGTTCTCGGAAGTGTCCTGATTATCAGGGGTGGTCGTTTTGCTGTTTGTCGGCCAGAAGCTGGCAAGCAGGACCACGATCAGAATCGCCGCTGCCGCGGCAGGAAGGATCCACTTTCTGCACACGATTTCCGTTGGGCGGGAACATATAAAACTGGATGCAGATCCACAGCATCAGCGTCACGCCGAACAGCCCGCCGAGCGTGACGCCCGCACGCTTTTCAGCCAGCAGCAGTCCGGCTGCGGTCAGATTGGTCAGGCCGTTGACGATCAGCAGCGCCCAGCCGGAGAACGTCAGATCCCGGAACAGCATGTCCGCAAACGGCAGCACCTGAAAATACGGGAGCATCGCGTCCATGCCCAGCGCCCGGCCGCTCGGGTCGAGCAGCATCCCGGCCGCGCCTGCGACCGCGCCGACGCCGATAAACAGCGTCCAGAACAGCAGGATGCGCGGGCCGTCCGGTATCTTGAATGTGTCTGCATATGCGTTTTGTCCATAGCGGCTTACAGCTCCGAGAGCATATAGAGCATCTTTGCGACCTCTGCACGCGTGACCTTGCCGGTGGGGTTCAGCTTGCCCTTTGAACCGCTGATGATCTTCTGCTGGGCCATCTGCGCAAGCGCGGTTTTCGCCCAGTCGGCGATCTTGCCGCTGTCAGAGAAGGCGGAGAGCGTGTTGAGGTCGGCCTCGGGGAAGTCCTTTGTGCGTGAGAGGATCGTCATGGCCTCCTGCCGGGAGATCGTCGCGCCGGGCTTGGCCAGAAGCTGGCCGTTTGTCTTCGAGCCTGTGAGATAGCCGAGCGAGTACGCCGCCTGCATCGCGGATTTTGCCCAATCGGCAATCGAGCTGCTGTCGGCAAACGGGAGCGAAACGCTCTGATACGCGCTCAGATCCGTGCCGAGATAGCGCATCATGGCAACGATGAACTCCTGCCGCGTCATGCTGGCGTCGGGGCGGTAATAGAGCTTGCCGTCCTTCGTGGAGCCCTGCAGCGTGCCCGCGTAATAGAGATCGGTGATATAGCTCTCGGCCCAGTGGCCCTTCGTGTCCGCGAACGGCTGTGAGGAGCCGACCGTGACCTTGAGCGTGAACGACGTTTCGCCGTAGGAGGCGGTAATCGTGCCGGTCAGATCCGTGCCGGTTTTTGCGGCGGTGAAAACGCCGCTTTCGTCGATTGCACCGATCTCGCCCGTCACGGCCCATTCAAAGCTTTCATCGGCGGAATAGACCTGATTGCCGTAGTACCAGGCCGTAGCCGTCAGGTCTGTTTTGCTGCCGCCCGCAATATGCAGCGCGGTCAGGGGGGTGTTTTTGCCCTCCTGCTTGATGGTGATGGAGGTCGGCGCGGCGGGGATCTCAAACGTCGCGCTTGCGCGCAGGCTGCCTGCCGCTGCGGTGACGGTCGCCGCACCTCTCGCGCCGGGCTCGACCGTGACGGTGCTGCCGGAGGTCTGCGTGACGTTCGTGCCGCCGAAGGTCACGCTCGTCGGGACTGCCGCCGCCATATAGCTGCTGTCAGCGGCCTTGATCGTCATGGTGAGCTTCGCGCCGGGCAGCGCGTAGCCGCCGAAGGGATACAGATACAGCTTCGAGGCCGCGCCCGCGTCCTGCTTCTGGCGGACAAGGAAGATGAAGTTCGCGCATTCGCGCAGCTTTCCGTCCGACGGCACATTCGCCGTCGCGCCGGAGGCGTAGCCGGGATAGGTGACGCCTGCGGCGGTCGAGCCGCCGCCGTCGAGATTCAGGGCCGTCCGGCAGCCGAGCGCAAGCATCCGCTCGGCCAGCTGCGCAAGCGTCAGACCGTCGGAATTGCCCGCCTCGTCGCAGGTATACAGAATGAGCGAGCCGTCGTTTGTCACGCCGATGGCCGTGCGGGCGGCCATTTTCTTCGCGGAATCGAGTGTAAAGTCCGTGCAGACCTGCCCGTTTTCAACCAGCATATCACCGCCGCCTGCGGCGGAGGTCACATTCTCCCAGCCGGAGGCGCAGGTGACCTGAAGCGTCATCTGCTGGCCCATGACCATACCTCTGAGCGCAGCGAGCGCGCTTTTATAGGCGGTATCGTTCGCAACAGCAAGCAGGAAGCCGTCTTCCGGGATGGAGCAGGACTTCGTATCCTCCACCATGCCGACGACCTCGACGGTCAGCGACTGGCCCAGGCGCAGCTCCGCCGCGCGGGAGCCGACCGGACGGACGATGACATGATAGCCCTCAATGGTATTCTTGGTGCGGGTGTCATAGTCCTGCGAATACAGGAGCACGCCGTTCTGCTCTGTCATGGCCTTGTTATAGTTGAGCACCAGCGGCGCATCCGCGCCGTAGTCCAGCGTGACGGCGACGGTCGGGTCGCCGATGAGCGCGGAGCCATCGGCCAGAAAGCCCACCGCGTTGGCAGAGCCGCCGGAGCGCAGGATGCTGTTCGTGACGACGATGCCGTAGGGAATGCCGGTCGCCCGGTCAAAGAACGAACCGTTGATCCCCGCGACCATGCTGTAGCCCTGCTCCTCAAGCGTCTTGATGGTCTTGTTCATGGGGCTGGTGCCGTAGAGCGTCGAGCCGAAGGCGACGACGGGCCGCACCTGCGCCTCTTTTTTATAGGTAAAGATATTCTCATGCAGATTCGTCTGCTTGCCGGAATCGGAGGTAACGGCCTGCGTGCTGTATGTATAGACGGTCCCGTCCGCAACGTTCAAAGAGCGGCTCCCAACAGGCTCCGCCGCAGCCAGCACCGGCACGGCCAGCAGCACCAGCGTCAGCACCGACGCGGCGATCCGCTTCAGCTTGTTTTTCATGATCTGTGGCTCCTTTCGAGGGAAAATGAGAGTAAAAAGGGGGTACGCATTATGTTAACATGAAGCGCGAAAAAAGTAAAGAGCGCGCGCGGGAGAAATATTTTCTGCGCTGCGCATGATCAGCTCCATAGTCACAGCCGTTCCCGGCGAAGGAGCGCAAACCCCTTGCGCCGCAGGCACTCTACCGCGGGTAGACCGGGCGTTCGGACTTGTAGAGCGAAAATGGCGATTTTTGAATAGCATTTTGCGGCGCGGCGCGGTATAATATGCAGCAGAAATCAAGAACCGGAGGTCACACATGGAAAAACGTTTTCAAATCGTCACCGACTCCTCCTGCGATCTGCCGCAGGCACTGGCGGACGAGCTCGATCTTGCCGTCCTGCCGCTGCACGTTCTGATCGGGGAACATACATACGCCAACTATCTCGACGGCCGTGAGATCGGCTTCAGGGAATTTTACGACAAGCTCCGCGACGGCGAACGCGCCACCACGAGCGCCGTCAACGTCTCGGAGTTCACTGCCGTCATGGAGGAAAAGCTGAAGGCGGGCCTTGATATTCTCTTCATCGGCTTCTCCTCCGGTCTGAGCACGACGTACCAGTCCGGCGCGATCGCCTGCGGCGAGCTGCGGGAAAAATACCCGGAGCGGAAGCTCATCGCCATCGACTCGCTCTGCGCGTCTCTGGGCGAGGGCCTGCTTTTGTATCTGGCCGCGAAGAAGCAGCAGTCCGGCGCGTCCATGGACGAGGTCGCAGACTACGTCCGCGAGACGATCCCACATCTTTGCCACTGGTTCACAGTCAACGACCTGATGTTCTTAAAGCGCGGTGGACGCGTCGACGCGGCGACGGCCCTTGTCGGCACGGTTCTGCAGATCAAGCCCGTCATGCACACCGACGACGCCGGAACGCTCAAGAACGTCACCAAGGCCAGAGGCCGCAAGGCTGCGCTCAAGGCCCTTGCGCAGAAGCTGGCCGACACGGCCATCAACCCGGCAGAGCAGACCGTCTTCATCTGCCACGGCGACTGCATTGAGGACGCAGAGTACACTGCCGAACAGATCCGCGCCCTGACCCCGGTCAAGGATATCATCATCAACTATGTCGGCCCCGTCATCGGCGCCCACACCGGCCCCGGCGTCATTTCCGTCTTCTTCGTCGGCACCCACCGGTAACGATACAGACGCATTGCGGCTCCCCGGACACATCCGGGGAGCCGCGTTTTTCATATCAATGAAGCTTCTATGGATCAGTCCTTCAGCGCCTCTAATGCGCCGAGCAGGAAGCGCCAGGTGCGCTGGACGGAGGAGATGGACATTTTTTCGCGCGTGGTATGGATATCGGCCAGATCCGGGCCAAAGGATACGCAGTCAAGGCCGGGGAGCTGGCCCGCGAATAGGCCGCATTCCAGCCCCGCGTGGATGGCTTCGATCTTCGGGGTCTTGCCGGTCTGCTGCGTGTAGACGGCGGCGAGCTTATCGCGCAGCGGGGATTCGCGCCGGTATTCCCACGCGGGATAGGCCCCCGTCACATGAAGCGAACCGCCCAGCAGCTGTGACAGCGCGTCGATGCGGGCAAGCAGCATCTGCTTCTGCGACGAAACCGAGCTTCTGACCGAGCTGACCGCCGTCAGAACGCTGTCCGTCACATGGAAAATGCCGAGATTGCAGGACGTCTGCACCAGCCCCGGGATGTCCATGCTCATGGCCGCGATGCCGTTCGGCACAAGCAGCAGGAAGCGGACAACACGCAGCGTCGCTTCCTCCGTCAACGCCTGCGCACAGGCGGGGGCAGGCTCCAGCGCGACAGCCACGCCGGGGTCGGCTGCGGCGTATTCCTTCCGGAAGTCCGCTTCGCAGGCCGCCGCGATCTCACGCGCGGCAGGCATATCCTCCTCCCGCAGGGCCAGAACGGCCTCGGATGCGTTCGGAATGGCGTTGTCCTTCAGACCGCCTGCGGCGGAAACGAGCCGGAAGGAAAGCTTGCACTGCACCGCGTTCAGCACGCGGCCCAGCAGGAGATTCGCGTTTGCGCGGCCCTTGTCGATCTCCTGGCCGGAATGGCCGCCGATGAGGCCGGAGACGGTCAGCCGCGCGCAGGCCAGCGCGCAGGGGGCGCTCGTCAGGCCAATGGAGACGTTGGCGCTTGCGCCGCCGGCACAGCTGACGGTGAAGATGCCCTCGTCCTCGGAGTCGACGTTCAGCATACGGCGGGCGGAGAGCTGCGAAAAATCAAGGCCCTGCGCGCCCTCCATGCCGATCTCCTCGTCGACGGTAAACACGACCTCAAGCGCCGGGTGCGCAATTTCGCTGCTGTCCAGCACGGCCAGCGCCATGGCGACGGCAATGCCGTCGTCGCCGCCGAGCGTCGTGCCGTTCGCCGAGACATAGTCGCCCTCGACGCGCAGGTCGAGCGCGTCCTTTGTGAAGTCGATGGGGCTTTCCGGCGTTTTTTCCGCAACCATGTCGAGATGGCCCTGTAAAATGACGGCGGGCGCAGCTTCGTAGCCTGCTGTGGCGGGCTTTTTGATGATGACGTTGTTGAGCGCGTCCTGATACACCCACAGACCGCGTTCCTTTGCAAAGGCGACGCAGTAGTCGCTGATGGCCTTTGTGTTGCGCGAGCCGTGCGGGATACGGGTCAGATCCTCGAAGAAATGAAAGACCGCTTTCGGTTCCAGAGTTTCCAGTACACGGGACATGATGATCGTTCCTTTCCGTTTATAAGCTTGATATGGTTATTCCGGCAGCTTTTCAAAGTCCTCCGCGCCGTGCTTGCACAGCGGGCAGATAAAATCGGCGGGGAGCGTTTCGCCCTCGTAGACATAGCCGCAGATCTTGCAGACCCAGCCGGTCTGCTTTTTGAGCGCCGACGGCTTGGGCTTGACGTTTGCAAAGTAGAAGCTGTAGGTCATGGACGGCGCGTTGGAGAGCACGCGGGCCTCGGTCACGTCGGCAATGAACAGCGTGTGCGTGCCGAGATCGATCTCCTGCGTGACCTTGCCGCTGACAAAGGCGTTGGTGGAGTACGGCAGGTAATACACGCCGTTCGTCGCGCGGGCCATACCCTTTACATCCGCGAACTTGTCCACGTCGCGGCCGGACTGGAAGCCGTAGTGCTGGAACAGGCCGAACGGCGCGTCGGTCGAGAGCATGGACAGATTGAACACGCCCGTCTTGCGAATCATGTCATGCGTGAAATTCGCCTTGTTGACGGCGATGGAGATGCGCTTGGGTGTGTCGGTGAGCTGTGCGGCGGTGTTGATGATGCAGCCGTTGTCCTTTTTCCCGTCGCGGGCCGTCAGGACGAACAGGCCGTAGGAGAACGAGAAGAACGCGTTCTTTTCAACCGGCGCGTCGGCCTTGTGCTCTGCCGGGACGGGCTTCGGCATGGAATCGAAGATAGCCTGCGCCATGGTCTCGACGTCCGCCAGCTGGGATTCCTTGAGCGTCGATTTGATCGTGACTGTCTCATCGAGGATCGTGCAGTTCTTGAGCTTCTGGAACTCCGCGCGCATCAGCCCTGCCGCCGTCGGCGCCCAGGAGCCGTTTTCCATCAGGGCGATGGTGCGGTTCTGGAGATTGTGGTGGACGATATCGTGCACCAGATTTTCCATCGTCACGAACATCCCCGCGTTGTACGTCGTGGAGATAAAGACCAGATGGCTGGCACGGAAGCACTCGGAGAGGATATAGCTTGGGTGCGTGACGGACACGTCGTACATCTGCACATTGCGCACGCCGAGGTCGGACAGCTTCGCGGCCAACACATTCGCCGCGTTTTCCGTGCCGCCGTAGACGGAGGCGTAGGCGATGACGACCGCGTCGTCCTCCGGGGTATAGGTCGCCCAGTGGATATATTTGTCGAGGAACCACGCGATATCTTTGCGCCAGACCGGGCCGTGCAGCGGGCAGATCATCTCGATCTCCAGCCCAGCGGCCTTTTTCAGCAGCGCCTGCACCTGCGTGCCGTATTTGCCGACGATGTTGGTATAGTACCGGCGGGCGTCGGCGAGCCATTCCGTGCGGAAATTCACCTCATCCGCATACAGATTGCCGTTCAGCGCGCCGAAGGTGCCGAAGGCGTCGGCAGAGTAGAGCGTTTTCGTGGCCGTGTCATAGGACACCATGACCTCCGGCCAGTGCACCATCGGGGCCATGACGAAGGCAAAGGTGTGTCTGCCGGTCGTGAGCGTGTCCATCTCCTTGACGAGCTGCACGCGGCTGTCCAGATCGAACGCGAAGAAGTTCTGCATCATCGTGCGCGTCTTGGCGTTGCAGACGATGGTTACTTCCGGGTGACGCAGGACAAGCTCGCCGATGGTCGCGGCGTGGTCCGGCTCCATATGCTGCACGATGAGGTAGTCGAGCTTCCGGCCCGCGAGCACATGGTCGACGTTTTCAAAGAACAGGCCGCTGACAGACTTATCCACAGTGTCGATCAGGACGGTCTTCTCGTCCAGCAGCAGATAGGAGTTGTAGCTCACGCCGTTCGTGAGCGGGTAGGCGTTTTCAAACAGGTTCAGCCGCCGCTCGCTTGCGCCGACCCAGTAGAGATCCTCGGTCATTTTCTTGACACAGTACATAAATCGGATTCCTTTCAAATATAATAATAATTTCTATTATCACAATAACACAGGACGCGCAAAAAATCCAGCGGAATTTGCGAGGGTTCCGCGATTATTTTCCCTTGTTCTGCCGCCGCAGACGGTTCAGGTGGCGCTCAAAATAGCCCTGCGAGATAAAGCGGGCCAGAACGTACTGGTCGAACAGCGGTACAGAGCAGGAATAAAAGCCGAGCGTCTGCCGGTACTGCTCCATCAGGCGCTCCGGCAGCACCATATAACCCATACGCATGGATGGGGCCAGCGAATGCGAAAACGTGTTCACGTAGATCACGCATCCGCGCCGGTCCATGGAATAGAGCGTCTGCAGCGGCTTTTTGTTTTCGGAAAACTCCGAATCGAAATCGTCCTCGATCAAAATCGCGTTCCGCTCCGCCGCCCAGGAAAGATAGTCGCTGCGCTTGGCCGCTGACGTGGTGATGCCGGTGGGGAAGCTGTGAAACGGCGTGATGTGCAGGACGGACGCGCGTGCGTTTTGCAGCGCGCCGGCGCGGATGCCGTCTTCGCCCATGGGCAGCAGCTCACAGACCGCGCCGTTGGCCGCGTAGACCTGCCGGACCTTTTCATAGCCGGGGTCTTCCAGCCCATATACGCGCTCCCGGCCCAGCAGCTGCACGATCAGACCGTAGAGATATTCCGCGCCGGAGCCGATGACGATGCAGTCCGGCTGGGCCAGCATCCCGCGGTAGCGCAGCAGATATTCCGCGATCGCGTTGCGCAGTTCCGCACAGCCGTAATGCGGCGGCTTTTCCAGCAGCCGCGTACCGCAGTCGGCGATGACCTCGCGCATGAGCCGGGTCAGCGCGGAATACCGGAAGCCGTAGCCCGCAGGCTCCTGCGCGGCGGGTGCGTCGGCAGGCAGCATATGCAGCCGCGCCTGCGGCTGCGTGTTCTGCGGCAGGCGGGAGATGGCGCTGACATAATAGCCGCTGCGCGGCTTCGCTGTGAGATAGCCCTCGTCCACGAGCTGCTCATACGCGCCGGAGACGGTCGCGAGGCTGATATGCAGATGCTCCGCCAGCGCCCGCTTCGACGGCAGCTTCTGCCCCGGCGGAAGCTCGGCCCGCAGGATATCCTCGCGGATGCAGGTATAGAGCCGGTAATATTTCGGCTGATCGCCCGTTTGCAGATCGTAGGTCAGCATACGCTTACCATTTGTTTTCGACCTTCTCGGCAAAGCCGAAGAAGTCGCGCACGGGCAGGACCGTTCCGTCGTCAAGCGTGATGCGGCCCGTGAAATGGCCAAAGACCTGATGCTGATCGGACAGCACAACGCCTGCGCTCATGAACGCGCTGCGGTCGAGCACCGGTGTAAAATTCATATAGAACCGGTTGTCGTCGCTCGTGAAGACCCAGGGCTTCATGAAGTCCTCAAAGCCGTCTTCATCCATGGGAATTTCAAACTTGACCTCGCCCAGCTTGTGGATTTTTCCGTCGTAGAACAGCACGTTCTCCGTCGCGGCGCTGGTGTTGCCGAAACCGTAGCCGATGTTCCAGCCGAAGGGTGCGCCATCCAGCTCACCGGAGGCGCTGCCCCAGTACCACGTGTTGTGATACGTCCACACGCCGCGGCCCCAGTCGAGCACAGCGAAGAATTTGTCCTTCGTCAGCTCGTACCGGCGGCTGCCCAGCTCGATCCAGCCCTCGGCGCGCATACAGTTGATCTTCTGGTTGTAATAGAAATGTCCGGGCTTGTCAAAGGGCGTGGCGATGACCATGCTCTCGGCCGGCTCGTCGGTGAGCTTGACAATGCCCTCGATCGGCTCCTTGTCCAGGAATTTGTCCATGTGGAACGAGAGCATCCGCGCCCCGTCCTCGTGGTAAAAGGCCAGGGCATAGCCGCTCCTTGAAATTTCCGACGCGCCCTCCGCGCTCGATTCCGGCAGCTGTGTCCGGCCCAGCGGCAGCGCACGCATCCGGCTGGTCGTTTTTTCCCATTTGCCGTCAAAGTCGAGGAAGGAAACGGAGTCGAGGCCCATATAGCCGTTGTCCGCGATGGTCAGCGCCAGACCGATATGGCCGTCGGTGATGAGATAGTAATCCCATTCCTTGACGCGCATCGCGCCGGCTTTGATGTCCGCGCGCCGGTAGACCGGGAGCAGGGAACGCGCCCAGCCGGGTTCGAGCAGATTGCCGTCGCTGCCGAGCAGCGGGCCGGAAGTGGTGATCTCATGCTGCTGTCTCATTGGATAGCCTCCTGTGATGTGTATTTTTCCAGAAACGCTGCCAGCGCCGCCTGCACGCGCGGGCGGTCGACCAGATAGCTGTAGCCGTGCCTTGCCCCGTCGACGAGGATTAGCTGCTTTTCAGACGCACAGACGTCATAGGCGGCCTGCGACATGGCGCAGGGGACGAAGGTGTCCGCCGTGCCGTGGATGAACAAAATAGGGCGCTTCGTTTTCGATACCGCGTCCAGCGTGGACGCTTCTTTGATGGAAAAGCCCGCGAACACACGCGTGCAGACGTCCATCAGTCCCAGCAGCGGCCCCGCCGGGAGCCATTTTACGTGCGCCCGCAGAACGCTTCGCATGATCGCCTCCGGCGAGGAGAAGCCGCAGTCGGCGATCACGCCCCGCACGGACGGCGGAAGCTCCAGCGCGGAGGCCAGCAGAACCGTCGTCGCGCCCATCGAGAGCCCGCCCAGAAACAGCGGATGGTCAGGGCCGAAGTGCATGGCCGCGTACTGTGCCCACGTCGCCGCGTCCCGGCGCTCGTGAATGCCGAAGGTGATGTATACCCCCTCCGACTGCCCGTGTGCACGCTCGTCGACGGCGAGTAAATTATATCCGAGCGAATAGTAATAGGGAAGGACAATGGAAAAATCGATGATCCAGCTCGACCGGTAGCCGTGAAACAGGAGGATCGTGCCCTTCGCGCCGGGCTGCTGCAATAGCTGCCCGTGCAGGCGCAGGCCGTCATAGGACGGCAGAAACACATCCTCCGCGTCCCGCATCAGCGCGGCGCCCGCAAGAATTTCCTCCGTCTGGTCTTCCCTGCCCCATTGGGCGATGACCGCGGGCTTTGTAAAATCCGGGACGGGGCTGCGGCGGCAGGCGAACAGGAACAGGCCCAGCGCCAGCAGAACGACCGCCAGCAAAACGGCCAGAACGATCATAGCCGCCGTCATGCCGCGTTCCCCTTCCTTCCGAGCTTTGCGAAGAACGGGAACGTAAGCGGCCAGACAATGCCCGCAAACAGGACAAGCAGGAAATACCGCACAAAGCTTTCCGCCTGCGACCCGGCAAAGAGGGACACCAGCAGCGGCTTCAGCCCCGCCTTGATGCCGACGATCAGCGCAAGGCCCAGCACCAGCTTCAAGACCTGTCCCCAAAACGGCGCGCGCACGTCAAAATGCAGCTTTTTCTCGTCGGCAATGTACACGATCAGAAAGCCCAGCAGCGCGCCCAGCATGGTGTACGCGTTTTTGAGGCCGTGCGTGATATTGGAAAGGTCTTCGCTGCCCTCCGGCCAGTCGCACCGGGCGAGGGACGAGGCGTAGATCAGATATCCGCCGCACAGCACCGCCACGCCAAGTAAAAGCCACGGCACTGTCTTTTTTGCGGCAGATTCTGTCCGGAACGCCGGATAGAGCGCCGCAGCCAGCGCCAGCGCCGTCAGGAAGGCCACGCCGACGTCCAGCGGCGTGTGAACGCCCAGGTACATCCTCGAAAACGGCACCAGAACCATCAACACGATACAGACAATACGCACCCACGTTTCCTTCCGGCTCGCGAAGATCGAGGCCGTCGTGCCGACGATATTCTGCGTGTGGCCGGAGGGGAAGGAATAGCCCGTCGCGTCCGCGCGGGCGGCTTCGACGATCTGAAAGTCCGGATCGAGCACCCACGGGCGCGGAATGCGGAAGGCCAGCTTCAGAAACTGGTTGCAGACCGTGCCGAGCGCACCGACCAGAAAGACATAATAGCCCTGCCGCTTGTCAACGCACCAGAAGATCAGCAGCGCCGCCGCCATGAACGCGATCTCCGAGCCGAAATAGGTCAGACCCGAGAAAAACGTGTCCAGCGCTCCGCAGCGTCCCGCCGCGAGAAGCCGCAAAAAATCCATACCGGAACCTCCTGAATTGAGATACAGAATCAGTATACCACCAAACGCCGGATTTGCCAAGCATCTTGCATTTTCAGATAAATATAGTATGATATAAGAAAAGCAACGAAAGGTGTGCGAACCATGTTTTCCAATGAAGAACGAATGATCTACGCCAAGCGCCAGCTGGTCGAGGTGATCTGTCAGCTTCGTTTCCCGGAGATCCTGTCCATCGACGCAAGCGAACCTGCCGCGTTTCAGGACCGCATCCGCCGGGAATATCCGCAGTATGAAAAGAAGATCGAGCAGCTGCCACCGCAGATGGTAAACGGCAAGCCCGTCCCGCAGGGAACGGTCAACAACTATCAGTTCGTCTCTGCCGAGGGGCAGTGGAAAATCAGTCTCACCAAGGGCTTTATCGCCCTTTCGACCTACGGCTATACCCGCTGGGAGGAATTTGCCCAGCGGCTCGACCGCATTCTCGCGGTATTTATCGAGACATATCATCCCTCGTGGTTCACCCGCGTGGGTCTGCGGTATGTCAACGCCTTCCGCCGCGCGCCGCTCGGTCTGGAGGACTGCCTCTGGAAGGAACTTATCACGCCGGGCTTTTTGGGCCTGATGGGCGACGAGGACGCGCAGGAGCAGGCGTTTATGAAGAACGAGCTGACCGCGACCGTGCAGATGCCCGGCGGCGCGAAGGCCAACGTCAAATCCGGCCCGGGCCTGCTGCGCAAGGTCAACAACCGCACCCGCGAGACAACGGAAGAACGCGTGTTCATGCTCGACCTCGATCTCTACATGGACAGCAAGATCGAGCTGAACCATACGGCCCCCGCCCTGAACATCGTCCACGACAACGCAGGCAGCCTCTTCCGCGCCGCCATCACCGACACCCTCGCAGACGCAATGGAGCCGCAGAAGGCATAAACTGAAAAATCCCTCTGCCGCTAACTGCGGCAGGGGGATCATTTTATGAACGGACGGCTCAGGCCGGTTCCTCCGGCTGCCAGAAGATGCGGAAGGCGCTGGGAAGCGCGATGTCCTGCCGGAACCGTTCGCCGCTGACCCATGTGAAGCTGCCGACCGGGGCCGAGACGCGGATGTCATAGCAGCGCATATGCCACTCGACGTGCGTAAAGATGTGCGTCCGTTCGCGCGTGCGCGTCAGCTCCTCCGGGACGAGGCCCCAGCTGTCGAGCAGCGCAAGCGCCTGCTGCGCGCTCAGCGTTCCTTCCACATTCGGAAGCTCCCAGAGTCCGGCAAGCAGCCCCGTCTCCGGCCGCCTGCGCACGGCATACTGCCCGCCGCATTGGAGAAAGAACACCGTCTTCTCCTCAACGCGGCGGGGCTTTTTTGCCTCCTTAACGGGAAGACGCGACCATGCGCCGCTTTCTCCGGCGCAGCAGATCTCCCGCAGCGGACAGGCAGCGCACTTCGGCGCGCCGTTCGGGACGCACACGCAGGCCCCAAGCTCCATGAGCGATTGCGTCAGCTCGCTTCTTTTTCCTGGATTTTTCTCATAAGCTGGCCGCAGCGCGGCTTCATACGCCTTTTTGACGGCGGGCCGCGTGACCGGTGCTTCGTCCTGCGTTACGCGGGAAAGCACGCGCAGCACGTTCCCGTCGACCGCAGGCTCCGGCGCGTCAAAGCAGATGGACGCGACCGCGCCCGCCGTATAATCCCCCACGCCGGGCAGCGCCCGGATGGCAGCGTAGTCCCGCGGGAACTCGCCGCCGTGCTGCGTCATAATGACGCGGGCAGCCTTCTGTAGATTGCGCACGCGGGAATAATAGCCCAGGCCCTCCCAAAGCTTCGTCAGGCGGTTTTCTTCGCAGGCTGCAAGCGCGGCGATATCGGGCAGCTCCGATAAAAAGCGCGCGTAATAGCCCTTTACGGCCTCCACGCGCGTCTGCTGGAGCATGATCTCCGACAGCCAGACGTGATACGGCTCATGGTCCTCCCGCCACGGCAGCGCGCGGTGTCCCGCCGCGTACCACCCGAGCAGCCGCCCGGCAAGCGAATCCGGAAGCTGCATGGAAATACCCCCTCTCTAATATAGAAAAAACGCCGGAGGGAAATCCTCCGGCGTTTTGGGTTTATTAATAGCCGGGCTTGCCGAGCAGGTGGAACATATTCTTCTTATAGGCCTCAACGCCGGGCTGGTTGAAGGGGTTGACGCCCTCCATGTAGCCGGACACGCCGCAGGCAAACTCGAAGAAGTAGATGAGCGCACCCAGCGCTTCCTCGCCGATCTCCGGCAGGCGGATCTCGGTGACGGGCACGCCGCCGGAAATGTGCGCGGCCTTGGTCGCCTGCATAGCCTTTTCATTGATATAACTCATCTCGCGGCCCGCCAGATAGTTCAGGCCGTCCAGATTTTCCTCGTCGGACGGAACAGTAACAGATGTTCTGGAGTTGTCGAAGAAGACAACCGTTTCCTGCAGCATGCGGATGCCATCCTGGATATACTGGCCCATGGAGTGCAGATCGGGAGTCAGATCGACGGAGGCCGGGAAAATGCCCTTGCCATCCTTGCCCTCAGACTCGCCGTAAAGCTGCTTCCACCATTCGGCCATGAAGCGGAACGCGGGCTCGTAGGCAGCCAGGATTTCAATATTCTTACCGTCCGCGTACAGCGCCTGACGGCTCATGGCGTACTGCACGGCGGCGCTTTCCACACCGCGCTTCAGCGTATCCTCCCGCTCGGCCTGTGCACCGTGCATGAGCGCTTCAATGTCGATGCCACAGCAGGCGATGGGAAGCAGGCCCACAGCCGTCAGAACAGAATAGCGGCCACCGACATTATCGGGCACAACAAAGCTTTCATAGCCCTCACGGGACGCAAGCGTCTTCAGCGCGCCGCGCGCCTTGTCTGTCGTGGCGTAAATGCGGCTCTTCGCGCCGTCCACGCCGTATTTCTTCTCGAGCGCAGCCTTAAAAATGCGGAACGCGATGGCAGGCTCGGTCGTCGTGCCGGATTTGGAAATGACGTTCACGGAAAAATCGCGGTCGCCGATCATGGCGAGGATCTCCGTCACAGCGTCGGAGGAAATGCCGTTGCCGGCGAAATAAATGTCCGGGGTGTTCTTGGGCAGAGCGTTGTAGTTCGGGCTTTTCAGAAGCTCGACCACGGCGCGCGCGCCGAGATAGCTGCCGCCGATGCCAATGACGACAAGCGCCTTGGAGTCAGACTGGATCTTCTTTGCCGCAGCCTGAATGCGGGCGAACTCTTCCCTGTCGTAATTTACCGGCAGGTCGACCCAGCCGATGAAGTCATTACCTGCGCCGGTGCCGTTTACCAGTGTGTCAAACGCGGCCTGCGCCGCGGCCTTGTCCGGCTGGCTGGCATAAAACTGCTTCGCGCCTTCAAAATTGATGCTTACCATATTGATCGCTCCTTTTATGATGAGAAAATAACAAAAACCGATGCGCGGCGTTAAGCTTCCGCGTCGCGCGCGAGAAGCGCCGCGCCGATCATTCCGGCCTCGTTGCCGAGCACGGCGGGGACGAGCTTGCCGCGCGTGGAATAGAAGCACTTTTTGCTGACCTTGTCCTGCAGAGGGTCAAACAGGAACGGGCCCGCCGCGCTGAGGCCCCCGCCGAGGGCAAGTACCTCCGGGTCGAGAATATTATAGATCGACGCGCAGGCGGAGCTCAGGTGCTCGATATAGTCGTCGAAAACGGCGGTCGCGGCGGGGTCGCCTGCCTTGGCGCAGTCGGTGACGAGCTTGGGCGTGATCTTCGCCGGGTCGCTGCCGGTCTTCTCGGCCAGCATACTCTCCGGATGGGCCTGCATGGCTCGGCGGCCCTCCCGCGTGAGCGCGGACGCGGCGCAGTAGGCCTCCATGCAGCCGTGATTGCCGCAGGTACACGGCTCGCCGCCGTCGACCAGATACGCGTGGCCCAGCTCAACGCCGTGGTTCATGCCGCCGTTGAACATTTTGCCGTTCAGAATGATGCCGCCGCCAAGCCCCGTGCCGAGCGTCAGCAGAACGCCCGTTTTGCAGCCGGTGAACGCGCCCTTATAAAGCTCGGCCAGCGCCGCGCCGTTTGCGTCGTTCGCAATATAGACGGGAATGCCGGGGAACTGCTCCTGCAGCAGCTTCCGCAGGGGTACATTGTGGAAATCCAGATTGTGCGCGTCAAGAACCGTCTCGCCGCTCGCGTCGATGCTGCCGGGGACGACCGCGCCGAGCGAGCCGACGTCGCAAAGCGCCGCGTTCTTCTCTTCCAGCAGCGCAAGGACTGCCGCGCGGATCTTTTTCGCCAGATCCGCCGCCGTCGTGTGCGGGAACGGGACAGACGTCTCGGCGGTCAGCTCCAGCGCCTCGTCCAGCAGGCCGATCTTGACGTTGGTTCCGCCGATGTCAATGCCGATCTGATACATATGCAGTGCCTCTTTTCCTTTCAAACTCATCCATGGACACTCCGGGTGTCAGGCCATTTCTTACTGAAAATAATACGACGGTCCAGTCAAAAAAGCAAGGAGTGCTGCAATTATTTTTTCTCCGGCTCCATAAGTCCGCGCTTCTCCGTCATATCCGCAGGAGAAAGTGGCTCTTGCGATACTCGAGGACGCCGTCCTTTTTCATCCGTCCAAGCTCCAGCGACAGGCCGCTGCGCTCGACGCCAAGATAATCCGCAAGCTGCTGTCTTGAAAACGGAATGTCAAATTCGCAGGTCCCAAGCCGCTGCGCCTCTGCGGAAAGGTAGGACATGATCTTTGCGCGCGTGGTGCGCTGGCCCATGTGTGTGAGCTTTTCACCGAACCGCAGGTTCTTTTCGGCAAGCTCGCCGAGAAGATTGCGGATGATGCGGCTGTGCCGGGCGCAGGCGGACGGGCACATGGTCAGCACGCGTTTGACGTTCAGAAACAGCACAGTCGCGGGTGTTTCCGCCGCGACGCTCACCTTCAGCACCGAACCGGGTGCGCAGGCATAGGCGGCGGCGAAGGTCTGTCCCGGCCCTGCCTTGGACAGAATATTGCGGTTGCCCCAGACGTCCTCCTGCTCGACCAGAACGCTCCCGGACAGCACCAGACCGATCGATTCCGCCGTATCGCCGGCACGCAGCAGCAGCGCATCCTTCGGGAAACGCGATGCTTTCGTGCCAAGACAGGCGAGCATGGCCGTAAGCTCCTGTTCGGAAATACCGGAGAAGAGCGTGGAAGACCGGATCACGGATAAAAATTCCTGCATATTTTCCTCTTTCGTTGAAAATTCAACCGACCTGTTGATTTTATTCTATTATAATATAGCCACAAACGCAAGAACCCGAATCATGAAAGTGAGGATCTCAAAATGGAACACACGATGTTTTGTTTTCAGTGCGAACAGACGGCGGGCTGCACCGGCTGCACGGGAAAGGCGGGCGCGTGCGGCAAATCAGCCGGTACGGCGAAGCTGCAGGACGAGCTGACGGGCGCGCTCATTGGCCTTGCCCGCGCGACGGACCATGCGCCCGGCGTGAATGCAGGCACATGGCAGCTTCTCATCGAGGGTCTGTTCACGACCGTTACGAACGTGAGCTTTCACGATGAGACCATCCGCGCGATGATCAGCCGCGTGCACGCAGAAAAATCGCGGCTCGTGCCGGGCTGCGCGGCCTGCGCTGCCGCGTGCGGACGAACCGGCGATTATGACATGGCGCAGCTCTGGGACGCGCAGGAGGATATCCGCAGTCTCAAATCGCTCATTCTCTTCGGCGTGCGCGGCATGGCCGCGTATGCGCACCACGCCATGGTGCTGGGCTATGCCGATGAGACGGTAAACCGGTTCTTTGCCAAGGCGCTCTTTGCCGTGGGCGAGGATTGGGACATGGAGCAGCTGCTGCCCATTGTGATGGAGGTCGGCGAGAAGAACCTCCGGTGCATGGCGCTTCTGGACAGGGCCAACACCGAAAGCTATGGCACGCCCACGCCGGTCACGGTTCCGCTGACCGTGGAAAAAGGTCCGTTCATCGTCATCTCCGGCCACGATCTGCACGATCTGAAGCTGCTGCTGGAGCAGACCGAGGGCAGGGGCATCAACATCTACACCCACGGTGAAATGCTCCCCGCGCACGGCTATCCGGCACTTAAAAAGTATGCCCACCTCAAGGGCAATTTCGGCACGGCATGGCAGAACCAGCAGAAGGAATTCGCGGCGCTTCCTGCGCCGGTGCTCTTCACCACCAACTGTCTGATGCCGCCGAAGGCCAGCTACGCGGACCGCGTATTTACCACGTCAGTCGTATCTTACCCGGAACTCGTCCACATCGGCGAAGAAAAGGACTTCACGCCTGTCATTGAAAAGGCGCTGGAGCTGGGCGGCTACGCCGTGGACAGGCCCTTCACCGGCATCAACGGCGGCAGCACGGTCATGACTGGCTTTGCACGCGGCGCGGTGCTCAGTGCGGCAGACACGGTCATCGAGGCCGTCAAGTCCGGGGCCATCCGGCACTTCTTCCTTGTCGCAGGCTGCGACGGAGCACGCCCCGGCCGTAACTACTATACGGAATTTGTCAAGCAGACGCCTGCCGACACCGTCGTTCTGACGCTTGCCTGCGGCAAGTACCGCTTCAACGACCTCGATCTCGGCACGATCGGCGGACTGCCGCGCCTGATGGACGTCGGCCAGTGCAACGACGCCTACAGTGCCATTCAGATCGCGCTTGCGCTTGCGAACGCGTTCGGCTGCGGCGTGAACGAGCTGCCGCTTTCCATGGTGCTTTCGTGGTATGAGCAGAAGGCGGTCTGCATCCTGCTGACGCTGCTGCATCTGGGCATCCGGAACATTCGTCTCGGCCCCACGCTCCCGGCGTTCCTTTCGCCCAACGTACTGAACTATCTTGTAGACAACTTCGGTATTGCGCCCATCACCACGCCGGAGGCAGATCTGAAGCAGCTTCTCAAATAACAGCGGCTCACGCGGCGTATGCGTTCCCCTTTTTCGCCCCGCAGCGCAAAACGGCGGTCTTGAACTGTTTTACATTCAAGCCGCCGTTTTCTTTTTTGACAGGAACCGCTCAGTTCAGACTGACCTCCTGACGGGTGAACAGAGCCTCGACTCTTGCCTTGAGTGGGGCAAGCTCCGGGGCGTTCAGGCTGTCTGCGGTTTGAATCACAGCGGCTGCGGCCTGCTGTGCGTCCTGTAGCGTCTCCAAATCCATCTGCAGGCTTGCGACCTTTAAAAGCGGAAGTCCGTGCTGGCGGTTGCCGAAGAAATCGCCCGGCCCGCGCAGGGCCAGATCCTGCTCGGCGATCTTAAAGCCGTCCGTCGTCTTGCAGAGCGCCTGCAAGCGCTTTTTTGTCTCCTCGTTTTTCGTCCCGCTGACCAGCACGCAGTAGGACTGCGCACTGCCGCGCCCGACGCGTCCGCGCAGCTGATGCAGCTGACTGAGGCCGAAGCGCTCGGCATTCTCAATGACCATCAGCGTCGCGTTCGGCACATCCACGCCGACCTCCACGACCGTTGTGGCGACGAGAATATCGTAGTCTCCCGCGCGGAACGCGCTCAGCGCCGCGTCCTTTTCCGCGCTTTTCATCCGTCCGTGCACCAATCCGACGCGAAGCTCCGGGAACGTCTCGTCCCGCAGCGTCTGCGCCCAGCCCTCGGCGGATTTCATGGTGTTCTCCTCGCCGTCCTCCACAGCCGGGCAGACGACATAGACCTGATGGCCTCCGGCGCACTGCTTCCGGATAAAGCCGTTCAGGCGCTCACGCAGAGCCTCGCTGACCAGAAATGTCTCGACCGGCCGCCTGCCCGGCGGCAGCTCGGCGATCACGGACACGTCCAGATCGCCGTAGGCGATGAGGGCCAGCGTGCGCGGGATGGGCGTGGCGGACATGACGAGCAGATGCGGCGCATCGCCCTTTTCCGTGAGTCTCGTGCGCTGCGCGACGCCGAAGCGGTGCTGCTCGTCGGCCACAACGAGGCCGAGCGCGTGGAACTCCACGCCGGTACTGATCAGCGCGTGCGTGCCGACGATCAGCTGCGCCTCGCCGGAGGCGATTTTCTCCCGCGCAGCACGCTTCTGCGCCGGGGTCTTTGCGCCTGTCAGCAGCAGGACATGGACGCCAAGCGGCCCCAGCAGCGCGGACAGCGTCTTTTCATGCTGCTCGGCCAGAATTTCCGTCGGCGCCATGAACGCCGCCTGCTTCCCGTTTTTGACCGCGCAGAAGCAGGCCGCCGCCGCAACCATCGTCTTGCCGCTGCCGACATCGCCCTGCACGAGCCGGTTCATCACATGGCCGGAGGACAGATCGCGCAGGATCTGGTCAATTGCGCCGCTCTGCGCACCCGTCAGCCGGAAGGGCAGCGCGCGGAAAAACGCGTCCATGCAGGCGGTGTCATACGGGATGGTATGCAGATCCGTTCTCGATGCGCGCAGGACGGCCAGACCCGCCGAGAAAATGAAAAATTCCTCAAAGACGAGCCGCTTCCGCGCCCGCTGCAGCGCGTCCCAGCTCTCCGGCGCATGGACAGACGTATACGCCTCCGTCACGCCGCACAGGCCGTACTGCTCCCGCACCGTCTCCGGCAGAAGCTCCGGCAGCGCGCCCGCCGCCGAAAACGCCTGCCGGATGCAGGCGCAGAGCGTCCGGTTGGACAGCCCCGCCGTCAGCGGGTACACAGGCAGCAGCCGGTTCGTAACGGTGCCGGGCCTGCCCGCCTCCTCAAAGGCAGGATTCGCCATCTGCATCCCGCGCTCCAGCAGCGCGCCGTAGAAATAATAGCGCTCGCCGTAATGCAGCTGGGTCTTGATGTAGGGCTGGTTAAAATAGTGCAGCGTCAGCTTGCCTGTCTCGTCCGCGACAGTGAGGTTCGTCACGTCGCGGCCCTTTCCGATGCGCCGCAGGACCGGCTGCGAGACGACCAGCGCCTCAAAGCACGCCGGGACCCCCGGCTGCAGCTGCGCGATCTCGACCGGATTCGTCCGGTCCTCATAATCGCGCGGAAAATAGGCCAGCAGATCATAGAGCGTGAAAATCCCAAGCCTCTGCAAAGCCGCCGCCCGCGCCGGCCCTACGCCGCGCAGATCGGTCACGGGGGAAAATAAGTCCATGGGTTCGCGCTCCTTACCGACATATTGCTGCAGATCCTGTAGGGGCCGATGCCCACATCGGCCCGCTGGGCAGTCGCAAATTCGCCGAAGAGTTCCGTAAAAAACCGGCGCATCCTGCGGGCGGACAGAGTCGTCCGCCCCTACATGATGCAGCGCCCGAATATGCGTCGTAGGGGGCGAGGACTCTGTCGGCCAAAAAAATGTTGCGAATTCGCCGAAGATTACCGTAAAAACAGTGCATCCTGCGCGGTCCGATGTGGGCATCGGACCCTACAGAAACTCCCGCACCGGTATATTATATAGTATCCCCGCGTGTTTCCGCAAGGCATTCCCTAAAAAAGTGCGCGAAAAATCCCCCCGCAGAGAAACTCCCGAGGGGCATTTATTTCGCAGCATTCGGCATCAGGCCAGCTTGTTCATCTTCAGTGTGATCTGGCTCTTCTTGCGGGCGGCAGCATTCTTATGAAGAATACCCTTGCCGGCAGCCTTGTCGATGGACTGAACCGCAGCCTGGTAAGCGCTATCGGCCTGCTCACGATTGCCTTCCGTGACGGCAGCTTCAAACTTCTTCAGGGTGGTCTTCAGGGCGGACTTGTCAGCCTTGTTGCGCTCGTTGTTGACCTTGGCAATCAGAACTCTCTTCTTTGCAGACTTAATGTTGGGCATAACTACACCTCCTCCAATAGCGTGAATATAGAAACAGATACCGTTTCATGCAGAAATACATTATAGCGGCATGGTCCGATAAAATCAATCTTTTTTTCGGATTTTTTCAAAAAAATTTTTCACATATTTCCCGACTTTCCGGAAAAACTAGCCGGGAGGTGAGTCTATGCAGCCAAGAACGGATCTGGCGATGGAGGCCAAGGCGCTGTATGAGCGCTCCGCGCAGGAACAGACGCAGCTTTCCGGCGTCGCCGCGCGCGAACAGGAGCGGCACGGTGTACGCATGACAGTCGTGAAAATCACAAACGCCGAGGGCGAGCAGGCGCTCGGCAAGCCGCGCGGCACGTATATCACAGCGGAGCTTGAAGCGCTCTCGCGCCGGGAGCCGGGGAGCTTTTCAAATGCCGTGCGCACCGTGAGCCGGGCGCTGCGCGAGCTGCTGGGGCCGTGCAGGCAGGCGCTCGTCGTCGGGCTGGGCAACCGGGACATCACGCCCGACGCCATCGGCCCGGAGGCCGTGAAGAATCTGATCGTCACGCGCCATCTGCAGACAGGCCCGGATGAAGCGCTGCCGGGCCTCATGCGCGTCGCGGCCTGTCAGCCGGGCGTACTGGGCCAGACGGGCATCGAAAGTCTGGAGCTTGTCAAATGCGCCATGCAGACCGCGCAGCCGGACGTTGTGATCGTGATCGACGCGCTGGCGGCGGCAGAGCCGGGGCGGCTGTTCCGCACTGTCCAGCTCTCGGACAGCGGCATTGTGCCCGGCTCCGGCGTAGGCAACAGCCGGCAGGAATTTTCCCGGCGGACGCTGGGCGTGCCGGTCATCGCCGTGGGCGTGCCGACGGTCGTGGACGCGATCTCCCTGTTCCGGCAGGCGGAGCTGGAGCTGGACGTGCCGCGGGGCGTGCTGGTCACGATGCAGGATGTGGACACACGGGTGCGCGAGATGGGCAGGCTCGTCGGCTACAGCTGCGATCTGGCGCTGCACCGGGGATTGTCGCTGGGTGAAATTCCGGCTTTTTTGTCATAAAAGGTCGAATTACCGTTATGTAAACTGCATTATGTCCCCACCGGAACAAATCGCTGCAAACAGGCGGGTGTTGATAACGATGTGGAAATGTGGAAAAGCGATTGGTGTTCAAAAGTTTTTCACACTGTCAACAGAGTTGTCAACACCCGTATTTTATGAACTTTTCCTGACCAATTTCGGTTCCCAATAACAGGCCTTCGCTTTTTACGTCGACGGGACGGAAGGGATTATCGTCAACTGCGCACGGACAAAATCCGCGAAAAAGTTCGGAATCTGCCCGGAAGTTTTCCGTATCAAATGGGAAAGCCGGGAAATACTGACGATATATCCAGAAACAGAAGATGGAGGTAGCAGATATGCAGGGAAAGGTCGAGATCTGCGGCGTCAACACATCGAAGCTGCAGACGCTCTCGAACGCGGAGATGATGCGACTGATCGAGCGCTCGCAGCAGGGGGATATGGACGCGCGTAGCCGTCTGGTGGAGGGAAATCTCAAGCTGGTCCTGTCTGTGGTGCAGCGGTTTCTGAGCCGGGGCGAAAATCCGGACGATCTGTTTCAGGTCGGCTGCATCGGGCTTTTGAAGGCCATCGCCAACTTTGACACCACGAAAAACGTCCGCTTTTCGACCTACGGTGTGCCGATGATTGCCGGGGAGCTGCGGCGGTATCTGCGCGACTACAGCCCCATCCGCGTCAGCCGGTCGCTGCGCGACACGGCCTATCGCGTTCTGCAGTGCAGACAGCAGCTGACCGACCAGAACGGCCGCGAGCCGTCCATCGACGAGATCGCGCAGGCGCTCGATCTGCCGCCCGCGCAGATCACCGCCGCGCTCGACGCCATCACCGCGCCCGTCTCGCTCTACGAACCGGTCTATTCCGAGGGCGGCGACGCGCTGACGGTCATGGACCAGGTGCGCGACCGGAAAAATACCGACGAGCAGTGGATCGAATCCATCACGCTGCGCGAGGCCATTTCCCATCTGTCGGAGCGCGAAAAGCGCATTCTGGCCCTGCGTTTCGAGGCAGGCCGCACGCAGATGGAGGTCGCAGGCCAGATCGGCATCTCGCAGGCACAGGTGTCGCGCCTTGAAAAAAGCGCCATCCGCTCCATCCGAAAAGCAATTCTGCCATCCTGACGCCTCATATTCGGAATGCCTGCCGCATATACTTCCTGCAAAGGGGGCTTGTGCGATGACGAACCGGTTCCAGGAGCTGCGGGACAAGGAAGTGATCCATGTGTGCGAGGGGGCGCGGCTGGGGTATGTGAACGATCTGGTGGTCGATATCTGCTGTGGGCGCGTGACGGCGCTGATCGTGCCGGGGCCGTGCCGGTTTCTGGGGCTGTTCGGCCGGGAGGACGACTATGTGATCCCGTGGCTGTGCATCAAGCGCATCGGAGACGACCTGATTCTGGTCGACGGGCCGCTTTCCGAGTGGCGCACGCCGCGCAAGAAGCGGAGCCTGTTCTGACATCGGCGGAAAGCGCAAAAAATGCAGGGGGTTTCGCGAAAAAACACTTGCATTTGGAGCGCTTTTCCGCTATAATGTCAAGGCGCTGTGCGAAAACGGCGACAATACTACACCACACACCGGGCGGTGGCGCTTTCTCGTGTCCTTCGGGATGGAAGCGGTCAGCCCTGTGGAGGTCAAAAACAAAAGGAGAACACACAATGGCAGTCGTATCCATGAAGCAGCTTCTCGAAGCTGGCGTCCACTTCGGTCATCAGACCCGTCGCTGGAACCCGAAAATGGCCCCGTATATCTACACGGAGCGCAACGGCATCTACATCATTGACCTGCAGAAGACGGTCAAGAAGCTCGAAGAGGCTTACAACTTTGTCCGTGAGCTGGCAGCGAACGGCCAGTCCATCCTGTTCGTCGGCACCAAGAAGCAGGCGCAGGACGCCATCAAGGAAGAGGCTGAGCGTGTCGGCCAGTACTACGTCAACGCCCGCTGGCTCGGCGGTATGCTGACGAACTTCCGCACCATGCGCACCCGTATCGACCGTCTGGCCCAGCTGAAGAAGATGGAAGCCGACGGCACGTTCGCAATGCTTCCCAAGAAGGAAGTCATCAAGCATCAGGGCGAGATCGCCAAGCTTGAGAAGTATCTCGGCGGCGTCAAGGAAATGAAGAAGCTGCCCGGCGCGCTGTTCATCGTTGACCCGCGCAAGGAGCGCAACGCCATCGCCGAAGCCCGCAAGCTGCACATTCCCATCGTCGCCATCGTCGACACCAACTGCGACCCGGACGAGGTCGACTATGTCATCCCCGGCAACGATGACGCCATCCGCGCCATCCGCCTGATTGCCGCCACCATGGCCAACGCCGTGACCGAGGGCCGTCAGGGTGAAGAGAACACCGAGGCTCCCGCAGCCGAGGAAGCTCCCGCCGCTGAATAATCCGTACTATTTATAGCGCCCGCCGCACGACGGGCGCTTTTCAAAAGATAAAAACAGGAGGAATTTACAATGGCATTTACTGCTGCTGATGTGAAAAAACTGCGTGAAATGACCAATGTCGGCATGATGGACTGCAAGAAGGCACTGTCCGAGACCGACGGCGATATGGACAAGGCTGTTGAATGGCTGCGCGAAAAGGGTCTGGCCAAGGCCGCCAAGAAGGCCGGCCGCATCGCGGCTGAGGGCATGGCTTACGCGACTGTCTGCGAAAAGTGCGGCGTCGGCGCCATGGTCGAGGTCAACTGCGAGACTGACTTCTGCGCGAAGTCCGCTCCGTTCGTTCAGTTCGTCAAGGATATCTGCCAGGTCGTTCTCGAGAACAACCCCGCTGACGTCGAGGCCATCAAGGACTGCACCTACCCCGGCACCGAGCTGAAGGTCTCCGAGGTCCTGCCCGAGAAGGTCATGTCCATCGGCGAAAACCTGCAGATCCGCCGTTTCGCCCGCTTCGACAAGAACACCACTGTGTCCTATGTCCATGCAGGCGGCAAGATCGGCGTGCTGGTCAACCTCGCGGTTGAGGGCGGCATCGACGCCACCACCATCGGCAAGGACGTTGCCATGCAGATCGCTGCGCTGAATCCCCGCTTCTGGGACAAGAGCCTCGTCACCGAGGACGTCATCGCCGAGGAGAAGAAGGTTCTCGTCGCGCAGATGGACAACGACCCGAAGATGGCTTCCAAGCCCCAGCAGGTCAAGGAAAAGATCGCTGCCGGCAAGCTGAACAAGTTCTACGAGGAGAACTGCCTGCTGCAGCAGGCCTTCGTCAAGGACGGCTCCATGTCTGTTGAGCAGTACATGGCCTCCGCAGCCAAGGCTCTGGGCGGCAAGGTCACGTTCGTCGACGCCGTTCGCTTCGAAAAGGGTGAGGGCATCGAGAAGAAGCAGGAAGACTTCGCTGCCGAAGTCGCTGCGCAGATGAACGCCGGTCACTAAGCTTCAATATTTCAAAGCGCCCGCTGCCGGATGGCAGCGGGCGCTTCGCCTTATTTACCGGAATCAAAGTCCGACTCGGTTCTTGTGCGCAGGCGGCTGATGGCGTTTGTCAGGCGTTCTGTTTCCTTCGGGAACAGGCCGGAGGCGATGGCTGTGCGGATGGGGAGGATCTCGTAGCGGCTGCCGTCGGCGTCCTTGCCGCTGTCGAGCAGGTACAGGGGCGTATAGCTCACATTTGTCAGCGCCGTTTCACCCGTCTCGCCGTTTTTGGTGAATTGCAGGTTCAGAATGACCGATTCCTCGCAGCCGCTGGCATAGCTGCTGCTCTGGCTGGAAAAGAAGTTGCCGAGGCTGTAGGCCACAAAGCAGGTCTTTTCCTTTCCGTCGTCCGTCGTGATGTCCATCGTCTCCATTCTGCCGACCAGATGGCTGTGCGAGCCGATGATCGCGTCCGCGCCGCGCTCGAACAGCTGCTTTGCGATGGACTCCTGCGTTCTGGTAGGCTCCAGTGTCGCCTCACTGCCCCAATGGAGCATGACGAGGATGATGTCGGGCTTCAGCGCCTTCGCCGCGTCTACCGAGTCCAGAAGGGCGCTCATGTCGAGCTTTTCATAGTCCGTGCTGTAATCCTTGTACAGGAGATTCACCGCGTACTCTGCGCCCTCCGGCAGCTGCAGGCCGCCGAGGCCCTTCGTATAGGCGATGATCGCGATCTTCATGCCGCTGACGGTCTTGAGCACGACGCCGCCGTTATTGGAGCGCTCGGTCTGGCTTGCGTAGGTGCCCGCATGGTCGATGCCCGCGTTTGTAAGCGCGTCGATGGTGCTCTGCAAACCGGACAGGCCGTTCTGGATGGAGCAGGTGTTGGCCGTCTGCAAAAGATCAAAGCCGATGGTCGACAGCGTCATGGCAAGTGAATCCGGCGCGCGGTAATCCGGCTTTCCGGCATACGGCTCACCGCAGAAATTGCATTCCAGATTGCCGATGGCGAGATCCGCCGAGAGCGTATAGCCGGACACGGCGGCAAAGCTTTCGGCAAACTGATAGCTGCCGTCCGGCTGCCTGGCGTCGGCAAGCAGATCGTCGGTGATCATGATATCGCCGACAGCGGCAATGTTGACGGTCGCGTCCGGCTCCGTCTGCAGCTCCAGCGCATTGTCCTTTTTGACGTAAAGCTCCGGGTGCTCGCGCCGGTTGCGGCAGCCGCGCAGAATGAGGATCAGAGACAAAATCACGATCACAAGCAAAACAATGACCAGCACCCGCTGGCGCATCAGAAGCCTGCGCTTCTGCTCCTGCCGGCGCAGCCTGCGCGCCTCCAGCAGTTCCTCGTTCTGCCTGCGTTCCATGTTATCCACGCGTTCGCCTCCTTTGGGTCGTGTAATTTATATATTATAACATATCCTTCGAAAAAAGACAAGCCGCTTGGCTTTTGCCGCAGAATATGCTATAATTCTACATCATTTACTTACAGAGGATCAGTTCATGCGTCAAACAAGCAAACGTGCGCGGCGCTCCCGGGCGCTGATGATCGTGATTTTTGTGCTGCTGGCAGCGCTTGTGATCTGGGGGCTGACGGCCCTGCTGGGCCGATTGCTCCACTACGGCACGAACGCGACCGTCAGTGCGAAGGATCACGAGCAGCTCACGCCGATCGAGCCGAGCGCCGTGGACAAGACGGAGGAAATTCCGGAAAATACATATGATCCGTCCTGCTTTTATATGGACGGCGGCTTCCTGCGCTATGAAAGCGACACCATAACCAGCCAGGTCGGCATCGACGTCTCCGCGCACCAGCAGGAGATCGACTGGCAGCGCGTCGCGAAAAGCGGCGTGCAGTTTGCCATTCTCCGCGTCGGCTACCGCGGGTATACGGAGGGAGCCATTCAGGAGGACGCGTATTTCGAGCAGAATCTGGAGGGTGCCATTGACGCCGGGCTTGACGTGGGCGTGTATTTCTTCTCGCAGGCCATCGACGAGCAGGAGGCGCGGGAGGAGGCCCGGTTCGTGCTGGACAAGATCTCCGGGTACCTGCTCGCCTTCCCCGTCTTCTTCGACTGGGAAAAGATCGGCTCGGAGGCGCGCAGCGACACCATGGATCTGGCGTCGCTGACCATCGTGACCGATACGTTCTGCACCGAGATCCGGAACGCGGGCTATCAGGCCGGGCTTTACTTCAATCAGCAGCTCGGCTATGAGGAGCTGCATCTGCCGAGCCTGCAGACGTACACGTTCTGGCTGGCTGAATACAACGATACGCCATCGTTTGCCTATCACTTTGACCTCTGGCAGTATTCTGCCTCCGGCACGGTCGACGGCATTGAGGGCGACGTCGATCTGAATCTTGCATTTTTCAGGAAGTAACCTATGAGAAAAGAAAAAGCAGAGCACTCGGCCCGCCTGCCGTTCGCAGCAAGTATGCTCATTTTCGGCACCATCGGCCTGCTGCGCCGGTTCATCGACCTGCCGAGCGGCGTGATCGCCTGCTTCCGCGGGCTGCTGGGCTGCGTTCTGCTGCTGCTTTTGCAGCGGCTGGGCAGGAAAAAGCCGGGCCTGGCTGCCATCCGGAAGTCTCTTCTGCCGCTGCTCATTTCCGGCGGCATGATCGGCTTTAACTGGATGCTGCTGTTTGAGGCGTACCGCTACACCAGCATCGCCGTCGCGACGCTCTGCTATTACACGGCCCCGGTCATGCTGATCCTGGCCTCGCCGTTCGTCTTCCACGAGCGGCTCACGTGGCGGCAGCTCGTCTGTGTGGGGCTGGCTGCGTGCGGCATGGTGCTCGTCTCGGGCGTGCTGGACGGCGACACGCTGCCGGACGGAACGCTGACGGGCATTGCGCTTGCCGTCGGCTCGGCGGTTCTATATGCTGCCATCACCGCCGTGAACCGCAAGGCGCTCACCTCGCTGGACGCATATGACAAGACCATCGTGCAGCTTGGCGCGGCGGGACTGGTCATGGCACCGTATCTGGCGCTGACGGGCGGCTTCTCCGGTCTGCATCTGACGGCGCTGTCCGCCGGACTGATGCTTCTGGTGTCGCTGACGCATACGGCGATCCCCTATGCGATGTATTTCGGGGCCATGGTGCGCCTGCCGACCCAAACCGTCGCGCTCATGAGCTATCTCGACCCTATCACGGCCCTGATCCTCTCGGCCCTCGTTCTGCACGAGCCGCTCTCCCCTGCCGGTCTGGCCGGAGCCGTCTTGGTTCTCGGCTCTACGATCCTCAGCGAGCTCTGGGCCGGAAAGAAGCAATAAAATCACGAAATGACCCCCGGACATACCTGACACGGTACGTCCGGGGGTCGTTGTATTTACGGTTCCAGCAGGACGCCGGAGAGATAGACGGCTTTCCGGTTCAGCGCTTCGTCACAGACGACGAAGTCGGCCAGCTTGCCGGGCGTGATCGAGCCGTTCTCGGCCTCGCGGCCAAGCTCCCTTGCGGGGACGAGCGTTGCGGAGAGGATGGCCTGCTCCTTCGGGATGCCGAATTCCACAGCCTTGCGCATACAGTCGTACAGATTCGTGGCCGAGCCTGCAATTGTGCCGTCGGCAAGACGTGCGACGCTGTTTTTCAGGAACACATCCTGTCCGCCGAGCGTATACTGCCCATCCGGCATACCGCAGCAGCGCAGCGCGTCGGAAATGAGGCAAATCCTGCCCGGGAAGAGCCTGAAGGCCATGCGCACGGCGCTGGGGTGGACGTGCTGGCCGTCGCAGATCAGCTCGGCAGCCACAGCTTCGCGTTCGCTGCCCGCGCCAATGGGGCCGGGCTTGCGGTGGTGGATGCCCGGCATGGCGTTATACAGGTGCGTCAGATGGGACGCACCCGCGCCAAAGACCGCGCTGGCTTCTTCGTAGGTGCAGTCCGTATGCGCGATGGAGACCGTGCAGAGCTTGGACGCTTTTTCGGCAAATTCCACCGCACCGGGCAGCTCCGCTGCCACGTCCGCGATGCGGATGAGTCCCTCGGACACGTCATAGAGCTTTTTAAACGCGTCAAAATCCGGATCCTTCAGATACGCGCCGTTCTGCGCGCCCTTTTTCTTTTCGGAGAAGAACGGACCCTCCATCTGGATGCCAAGCAGGCGGGCGCAGCCCGTCGGCTGCTCGTTTCTGAGCCGGACAGCGGTCCGAAACGCCGTCTCCAGCACGTCATACGGCAGCGTCATGGACGCGGGCGCGAAACCGGTCACGCCGTTTTGGGCAAGATAGCGCGCCATTTTGACAAGGCCGTCGTAATCGCCGTCGGAAAAATCCGCGCCGGAATTGCCGTGGTTATGCACGTCGATGAGGCCGGGAATGACATACTGATTTTCCAGATCAACGCCGTCCTCTGTGGGCACAGCGTTCAGAATTTCCGTAAATTTTCCGTTTTCCACACGGAACGAGCCGTGCTGAAACTGTCCATCTACAAAGAGATTCGCGTTTTTGAACAGCATCCTCATACCTCCGGCAGACTGGCCGCGGCCATGGACTGGCCGACGCGGCGGAAGTTTTCATCCGGCAGCATGACGCGGAGCTTCTGTGCCAGCGCCGGGTATTCTTCTTTCAGCACCCGCTGGCACTCAGAGACAATCCGCTCTCCGCCCACGCCGGAGGCCACGCGGCCCAGCACGATCAGGTTCCGGATGTCATAGAACCGTGCGTACAGGAAAAGCGTATGGGCGAGATACACGCCGATGGATTTGAAGATCTCCAGCGCATACGGCAGGCCCTGTTCGGCCAGCTTCTGCACTTCCTTGAGCTTCTCGGCAGGGGTCAGGCTCTCGGAAAGCGCGATTCCGGCGGCGGGGGCCAGCTTGGAAACTGCGTCCTGCGAGAAATACTTGCAGCCGACGCCGAGATCGCCCGACCACTCGTCGCGCATGGCGTTTTCGTTCAGATCGACCGGGGCAAAGGCCAGTTCACTGAACCAGCCGAGCAGATTGCTGTCGGCGTTCACGTAGCCGACCGCCTCGCTCGTACCCATGGCAAGGCCCATGACGGAGCCTTCGCCGAGGCTCATGGAGCCTGCCAGCGCCGACACATCGCCGTCGTTGGCGACAACGATGGGCACGTCGCCGATCTCTCGGGCCGCACGGTCGTAAACCGTCTTGACCTCCTCGCGGCGGGCGCGCGGGACCTTGATAAAGATGGAGGACACCATCGGCGCGTTGCCGATGAACACGCCTGCGGACGACACGCCGATGCCGTCCACGCGGGGCAGTTTGGACGCCGCCGTTTTGAATGCGGCGACGATGCCGTCATACTGGTACTGCGGGTCCTCGCTCGTCTTGGGATGCCAGACGACCTCCTCGGAGTAGACCGTCTTGCCGTCTATGACAGCAGACACCTTGCGGTCGGAGCCGCCCGCGTCAAAGCCGATGCGGCAGCCGTTCGTATGGCCGCCGACCTTTCTGGTCTGCTCGTGCGCCTGCGGAAAGCCCGCCTCGTCCGTGAGGACGATCTCAAACGGGCGCTCGTACACGTCCTGCATGAAACCGACGTCGAACTCGCGCTTCCCGCCCGCGCGGTACTCGTCCTGCATACGCTTTGCAATCGCATCGTCGCCGCAGAGGTACACGCGCCAGCCGCCGACGCTCCACAGGAGCATCTTGACGCAGCGCTCAGCATAACGGTAGTTTGCCTCGGCGAATGCAGGGCCGCGCAGCTTCGTCTCGTATACGGTCACAAGACCGTTTTCGCGCTCGACCGCGATTTTGAACGGGCGCTCCGCGCCTTTTTCATATGCGCTGGCCCAGACGCCGAAGGGAATAAACGCGCGGTCCAGCGCGGGCAGATTCCTGATCTGGTATTCAATGCCTAAATACTGCATAGCTGTCCTTACTGCGGCATTCTGGCTGCCGCTGCCTCGTCGCAGATGAGGGTCACATCGGGATGGAACTGCAGGATGGAGCCGGGAACCTCCGGCGTGACCGGCCCGAAGAAGACCTTATAGAGAATGTCGGCCTTGTCCGCGCCCGTGATGACCATGACGATCTTCTTCGCGGCCATGACTGTGCCGACGCCCATGGTGATGGCGGCGGTCGGAACCTCGTCGATAGAATTAAAGAAGCGCTTGTTCGCCTCGCGGGTCATGTCCGTCAATTTCACTTCATGCGTCATGACCGGGAAATGGTCACACGGCTCGTTGAAGCCGATGTGCCCGTCGTGGCCAATGCCGAGCAGTTGGATATCTACGCCGCCCCAGTCTTCAATCTTGCGCTCATACGCCCTGCACATGGAGGGGATATCGTCAGCAAGGCCGTCAGGAACGATAGTGTTCTCAGGTTTGATGGAGATATGGTCAAACAGGTTTTCCTGCATGAAGCGGCGGTAGCTCTGCGGGTGGTCGGGCGCAAGACCCTTGTATTCGTCGAGGTTTGCGGAGCGGACGCGCGAAAAGTCGAGCTTGCCAGCCTGTTCACGCGCGATCAGCTCGCGGTAGAGCGGCAGCGGCGTCGAGCCGGTGGCAAGTCCCATCACACAGGCGGGCTTGCGGCAGATGACCGCCTCAAATTCGTCGGCAGCCGCCTTTCCCATTTCTTCGGGTGTTTTGACTTTGATGATATTCAGGTGCAGCATTTTGATCGCTCCTTATTGCTCATATCCGTTTGGATTTTGTTTCTGCCAGTTCCACGTGTCGCGGCACATATCGACGAGATTTTTTTCCGCCTTCCAGCCGAGCACTTCCAGACTTTTTGCGGGATCTGCATAGCAGGTCGCAAGGTCCCCGGGGCGGCGGGCAGTGACCTCATACGGCACCTTGACGCCGTTTGCCTCCTCAAAGGCGTGAACCATGTCAAGCACGCTGTAGCCGTGACCGGTGCCGAGGTTGAACACGCCCTCGCCGGTGTGGGTCATCAAATACTGGATCGCGGCAACATGACCCTTTGCCAGATCAACAACATGAATGTAGTCGCGCACGCCTGTTCCATCGGGTGTGGGATAGTCATTGCCGAACACGTTCAGATGGTCGCGCTTGCCGATGGCGGTCTGCGAAATATACGGCATAAGATTGTTGGGAATGCCGTTCGGATGCTCGCCGATCTTTCCGCTTTCGTGCGCACCGACCGGGTTGAAATAGCGCAGGTTCACGACCGACCATTCGGGGTCCGCTTTTGCGATGTCGCGCAGGATCTGTTCCCCCATGTACTTTGTCCAGCCGTAGGGATTGGTGCAGTTTCCGGTTTTGGAGGTCTCGCGCAGCGGCATCTCGTTGTCGCCGGAATAGACCGTGGCGGACGAGGAAAAGATGATGTGCTTGACGTTGTGCTTTGCCATGACCTTGCAGAGCATCAAGGTGGCATCGAGATTGTTCTGATAATATTCCATCGGCTTGGCAACGGACTCGCCGACGGCCTTGAGGCCCGCAAAGTGGATGGCGCAGGAAATCTCATGCTCTGCAAAGATTTTTTCCAGCAGCGCCTCGTCACGCACGTCGCCCTCGATAAACTCCACCGTCTTGCTGGTAATTTCGGCCACGCGGTGCAGGCTTTCAGGGTTGGAATTGCTGAGATTGTCAATTACAATCGGCGTATGGCCTGCTTCGATCAGTTCCACACAGGTATGGCTGCCAATATATCCGGCGCCGCCGGTCACAAGTACGTTCATCTCGATTCCTCCTCTACGATCTTCCGCATTTCGTCCCACTTCTTCTCCATGTCCGCCACGAGCTTGAACTGGGTGCGGCAGCGGTCAAGATTCTGCCCTTCCCGATGAACGGCAAAATAATGATCCCCATCAAGATAGTCCGTCAGGAAGCGAACGCCGCACTCCATGGTCATGGTCTTAGCTCCCATTGGCAGCAGCTCCAACTCCTTTGCCGTCAGGCCGGGGCAGGCGCGGACATAGCCGCGCGTAAAGACGCGGAAGCGGTCAAGACTCATCTCCATTTTGGAGAGGTCTTTTTCATCCTCTGCGGCAGTTGCCGCGCCGAAGCGGATGGAGTCACCGAAGTCATAGAGGCTCGAGCCGGGCATGACCGTATCCAGATCGATCACGCACAGCGCCTGACGGGTCGCCGCGTCCAGCAGAACGTTATTAAGCTTTGTGTCGTTGTGCGTCACGCGCAGCGGCAGCTCGCCCGCAGTCAGCGCGTTCTGAATGGCCGACATTTCTGCCTGCCGGGCCAGCGCAAATTCAATTTCAGGCTGAACCTGCGCTGCCCGGTGCATGGGGTCGCGCTCCAATGTCTCCAGAAGCGCGCGGTAACGGTCGGGCGTATTGTGGAAATTCGGGATGGTCTCGTGCAGCTTCGCCGCCGGGAAATCCGTCAGAAGCTGCTGGAATGTGCCGAAGCCCACGGCGCTCTGATAAAAGTCCTCGTCCGTCTCGGGAAGCTGGAGGCAAATCGAATCTTCCACAAAGTCATACGTGCGCCAATAGGCATCCTGCGCATGCAGATAGCTTGCGCTGTCATGCGTTTTTACAAGCGTCAGGACGCCGCGCGGGTCGTCTGTTTCTGTCCGCAGGAACTCCGTGACGGCAGTGATATTTTCCATCAGCCCCGCCACGTCGCGGAACGTGTTGTTGTTGATTTTTTGCAGGATATAGCGCCGGCCGCTTTCCGTCACGGCAAGATAGGTCACATTGATGTGCCCGCAGCCATACGGCTCACAGGAAACAGGCTTTGTGTCCAGCCGGAAGGCGCGCAGTACTTCAAACAGGTTTTCGTTCATTTCCAAAGCTCCTCCGTATAGATGCCCTCCGCCTTCATCTTGGCCACGGCTTCCTTGACAGATGCCAGATCTTCGCGGTAGGTCACGCCGTACCATGTTTCCTCGCACGGCAGCACCTGCACGCTTGCGGACTTGTCTGCAAGCTGCTCATTTACCACAAACGGCAGGAAGTATTCACACTTGAGCGGATTTGTCTTCATTGCTTCTGTCAGGAACGCGCCCATGCGCGCCCAGAGCTCATCCAGCACACGCGCCGAGAAGCCCCAGAGATTCATCGACACGATGGTGTCGCCCGCCAGCGGGAAGAAATGCTCGCCGTCCTCGGTATATTCGGCGTCCGCGCCTTTTTTGAAGATCTTCGTGCGTTCCGTCACACCGGTCAGCATCCCGCCTTCGATCTCGCAGACGCCGCGCGCCACGGAGCCGAACTCCGTTACTGTATTTTTCAGGCGATAGCCGACCATGGCATACTTGCTCTCATCGGTCTGTGCCGCAAGGAAATCATAGATTTCCGAGAACGCCGTGCGGCCATAGAAATCATCCGCGTTGATGACGGCAAACGGGCCGTTTACCACGCCCTTGCAGCAGGCCAGCGCATGGCCGGTGCCCCACGGCTTTGTGCGCCCCTCCGGAACTTCTATGCCCTCCGGCAAGCGGTCAAGATCCTGATAGACGTAGGACACATGGAAATACTGCTCCATGCGGTCGCCGATGCATTCGCGGAACTCCGCTTCCATCTCGCGCTTGATGATGAACACCACGTCGCGGAAGCCCGCGCGCCATGCGTCAAACAGGGAAAAATCAATGATGATATGTCCTTCCGGATCGACCGGCTCGATCTGCTTGAGGCCACCGAAGCGGCTGCCCATGCCCGCGGTCAATATGACAAGCGTTATTTTCTCCATACTCGTCTCCTTTAAAAAAATCACGCGCCGATTTCTGTGAACCGGCGCGTGTATGTCTGACCTTACCGCTCCAATGCAGCGCAGATCTGGCTGTACTGGCCTTCCGTATAACCGATTCCCCACGACGCATCGGATTTTTTCTTTCCGCCATACCAGACACGCAGCACGTCTGCCTCACGATCCAGCAGGAATGCTGTGCGGTACAGGCAGAAATCATCCCAGCTGCCGTCCTTGCCCTGCTCCATCAGCGGATTCGGAAAAACTTTCCACGGCTGACTCGTTTCCTTGACCGCGTAAAACAGCTTGCAGTAATCGCAGTTTGTGCCGTTCGGATACGCAGGATAGATCGCGTGCAGCGTATCATCCGCAGGATCGCGCCAGATCGTCAGATGCCAGAGCTGATAACCGGGCTGCGCGAGATCCTCGCAGGTCTCTTCCGCGCTCCAATGCAGACCGTCCTCCGAGGTGCGGGTGCGAACCTTATTGTCCTGGTTCTGATACCCCGTATTTCCGGTATCAACATACCACATCCGCCAGCTTCCATCCTGCATACGCTGGATGCAGGGCGACAGAATGCTGTATTTCTGCACCGGGTCATGGAGCACGATCTCCGGCTTCGTCCAGTGAACGCCGTCGGCTGAGCGCATCAGCTTGACCCACGACTGCACAATATCGTCCGCCTCCACATAATACAGCCACAGCTCATCACACTCTTTGTTGTAAACAAGCTCCACGTCGCAGTTATGACCGGGCTTCGGCGCAGGGGTCAGCGGGTTTGTCAGTCCCTCAGGAACGATCCACGTCTGCGCGTCATTGGAACCCAGAATGGACGGATCCTCCAATCCATCATTGTTATAGGGATACGGCGTCATTGCCATCCAGTACAGGTATCCGTGCCAAGGAGCGTCAAAGCGCAGCACCGAAGGGTGCGTGGACTGATCAGAGCCGTCATAGGTCGGGATGTGCTGCGGGCATACCGCGTTTTTCAGAATACTCACTCGTTTGTCCTCCATTCATTCATGTCAATGGCTTCTCCGCCGCGCAGGCGGCTTTCCTCTGCAGCCAGCGCGATCAGGTGGCTTTCCACCGACGCGTCCGCGCTTGTTTTGCTGCCGCGTCCGGAACGCAGCGTCTGCAAAAATTCGCGCATCATGGCCGCGTCGCTGCCGCTGTGTCCGCCGGATGGCGTGTGGACATGCAGCGTTGTATGGTTTCCGGTCGCAAAATCACTGATTTCCAGCGTGGACGATTCCATATTCCCACGAATTTGTCCGCGGCTGCCCATCACATTGATGAGCCGCTCGCAATGCTCTGTAAAGGCGCACATCGTCATGCTGACGCTGACGCCGTTCTCATAGAGCAGGTTCACGACCTGATTGTCCACGACATCATTATCGCACTGATAAACACACCGACCATACGGGCCGCGCTGCAGCGCATGCAAAACCGCTTCATGGGAAGGATCGAGACTCACTACGGAAACAAATCCATCGGAAATGGCTTTCGGATGCTCCAGATAGAAACGCGGCGCGTAATAGGGACAGGTGTCCCTGTGCATACAGCCATCCAGACAGTATTGCGGTGCGCCGTCCGGCTTGTGCGCGGAATTAAAGTGCGCAAGCGAGCCGAAGCTGCTGACTTCCCTGCACGGGCTTCCGACCAGCCATGTCAGAATGTCCGTATCGTGGCAGCATTTTGCCAGGATCATTGGGCAGCTATCCTCGCTGCGACTCCAGTTTCCGCGCACAAAGCTGTGCGCCATATGCCAGTAGCCGACGCTCTCAATATGCTGAATCGAGACAAGCTGCCCGATCGTGCCGCTGTCGATCAGCTCCTTGAGCTTCACAAAGAACGGAGAATAGCGCAGCACATGGCAGATGGAAAGCACGTGCCCGGTCTGCCGGGCTTTTTCGCCCATTGCGATCAGCTCCGCGCGGTCATAGCTCATCGGCTTTTCGCAGAGCACATCGTAGCCCTTTTCCAATGCCTGTGTGACCGGTGCAAAGTGCATCCGATCCTGCGTGCAGACAAAGACGCAGTCGGCAAACTGATCTTGTGCCAGCGCAGCTTCCCAGCTTGCAAAGCATTTGTCGGCTGCGATGTGATGCGCTTTCGCAAACGCTGCACGCCGATCTTCCCGCGGCTCTGCCACGCCGACGATTTTCAATTCATTCGGGAAATTCAGCGCGTAGCCGCCGTAGACATTCGCGCCGCGCTGACCGGCGCCCAGAATGATCGCGGTTATGGGTTTCATTGCGGATCCTCCTTGTATTCGATTGCAAGCACGGTATCGGTCGTGTCCGGCAGCAGATAGGTAAAATGCGGGATCGTACCGAGGGTCACAAACGCGAGATTTTCATAGGCATTCGTGATCCAGCTTTCGCCGCGCAGCACCTCGCTGCCGTCCGCCAGCCGACGCACCGCGCCGACGCGCTTTGCGTCAAGTCCTGTCAGCGCCAGCGGGCCGATTGGATTTTCCAGGATATGCGCGTAGATGCGCCCTGATTTTTTCGTGTACCAGCCCCAGTCCGGTTTCGGCACATCGGCGCTGCCGCAGCCATAGATGCTCTCGCTGTTGACCGACATCCACGCGCCGATCTCGTCCAGCAAGCGGCAGCTTTCAGCATTGAACCGGCCGTTCGCATCCGGACCAACATTCAGGATCATGTTGCCGCCCTTGCTGACGCATTCGACCAGCTTGCGGATCAGCATGGACGCAGGCTTGTAGTCTGTATCATAGGGGTTGTAGCCCCAGTTGTTGTTCATCGTCGTACACAGCTCCCACGGTACGCGCTCGCCGCGCACATTGCGGATACCCTCCGGCGGCAGGATCTGTTCGGGGCTGACAAAGTCGCCGCTATAATATGCGGGCTGCTCGGTGACAAGACTGCCGAAGCCCTCGCCGCTGGTCTCCAGACGATTATCGATGATAACGTCCGGCTGATGGCGGCGCACCATCCGGATCAGCTCTGTTGCCTTCCACGCCTCGCCGCGCAGCTCATCATAGGCATAATCGAACCAGAGAATGTCGATCCTGCCGTAATTCGTGACCAGCTCCTCGATCTGTCCGTGCATATAGGCAAGGTAGCGGTCAAAGTCGATCTTCTCATCTTGATAGGCGGGATCGCCGCGCATGGGATGATTGCAGTCGTTGTATTTTGGGAAATCCGGGTGATGCCAGTCGATCAGGGAGTAGTACAGACCCACGCGCAGCCCTTCGGCTCGCACTGCGTCCACGAATTCCCGCACAAGATCGCGCCCGCAGGGGGCATTTGTACTCTTATAATCCGTCAGCTTGGAATCAAACAGGCAGAAACCGTCATGGTGCTTGGCGGTCAGCACAACATACTGCATGCCCGCCCGCTTCGCGCGCCGAGCCCAGTCGCGGGGATCATAAGCCTTCGCGGTGAACTCCTGCATATACTGCTCATATTGCTCTGCGGGGATTTTTGCCTCGCTCATGTACCATTCGCCGCGTCCGGGAATCGCATAGAGCCCCCAGTGCAGGAACATCCCAAAGCGCGCGTTCTGGAACCACTGTACCCGTTTTTCGCGTTCTGTCATATGGATTATCCTTTCACAGCGCCCGCAGTCAGCGATTTGACAAACGTTTCGGACAGCAGGCAGAAGATGATGATCGTCGGCAGCACAATCACAATGATTGCCGAGAACATGCCGTTCAGATTCTTGGAATACGCCGTCGTAAACTGACCGAGCAGCGCCGGGAGCGTCATATGCTCCTTGGATTTCAGCAGAATGGAAGCAAAGTAATATTCGTTCCAGTTGTTGAGGAAGGCCATGATCGCGGCTGTTGCAAGGCCCGGCTTCGCAATCGGCACGATGATCCTGAAATACGTGCCGGTATAGCCGCAGCCGTCCATCATCGCCGCCTCCTCCATTTCCTTTGGAATGGAGAGAAAATAGCTGCGAAGGATGAAGAACGTGACCGCGATGCCGAGACTGGCATAGACAAAGATCACACCGGTCAGCGTATCCTTGAGTCCGAGGTCGGAGAGCAGCCGGTAGATTGGGAAGCTGATGGAGATCGACGGGATGAACAGCGTTGATGCGAACATCAGCGTCACAAGATTTTTTCCTCTGAACTCGATCCGGGCGGATACATACGCTGCAAGCGAAACCACAAATACGCTGATGACCGTGGAAATGACGGTCACGATCAGGCTGTTTGCGAAGTAGCGTCCGATGTTGAGCTTTGTGAAGATCGTAATATATCCGTCGAACACCCATTTTTCCGGGAAGCCCAGGCCGCCGGGCGTCTGCTTGAAGGAATTGATCAAAACCCATGCGATGGGGTACAGAGAGATGAGCAGCACGAACGCCATCAGAAGATACCGGAGCAGCTTTACCGGCAGTGAGGCCGCATTGTTCAGTTTCATGATCCATTCCTCCTTTAATCCGATGTATCAGAGCGGAATGCGCGATTGATCAGGCAGACGATCACGATGCCGAGGATAAACTGAATGACGCCTGCTGTATTGCCGCGCGCAAAATTCAGCTTTGTGCTGCCGAGGGAGGTTTTATAAATATAGTAGCTCAGCGAATACGTGGCGTTATCCGGGCCGCCAGATGTGATGAGCGCAATTTCATTGTAAAGGAGCAGGCCGTAATTCGCCGCCATGACGGAGATCGTCCCGATCATCGGACGCAGCAGCGGCAGCGTAATGTACCAGTCGATCTGCCGGTCAGACGCGCCCGCAATGTGCGCCGCTTCATAGATGCCGGGATCGATGGAGAAGATCTGCGTTAAAAGCAGCAGACAGTTGGAACCGCCAAACAGAATGAAGGTAAATGTCACGCCCCAGAAGGCGTATTTGGAGTTCGACAGCACGCTGATATCGGAGCCGGGCCAGATCCGGTTGCAGAGCTCGGTCACAATGCCGCGCGCAGGACTGTAGAGGTTCAGAAAGATCAATCCGATCGCGGCCGTCGAAATGATATTGGGGATCAGGAACATATTGCGGGTAAATTTCCAGCCGCGCATTTTCTTGGACAGCGTCAGCGCGACCAGAATGGTGAATGGCACCTGGATCAGCAGCGTCAGCGCGACCCACTTGAGCGAGTTGACCAGCGCCATTTTGAAGTTTGCGTCATACCGGAACAGCTTGATATAATTGTCAAACAGGTTTGACCAGCCCAAAAACTCCGGTGCGGTGAAATTCTCGTAATTCCATTTACAGAACGAGGTCAGGAAAATCGTGACCAGCGGGTATGCGTAGACAATCAGAAACAGAATCGTGCAAGGGGCAAGGAAGGCCAGAAGAAACCCTCGTTTCCGGTACTTTCCCATTGCACGGGCAGCTTTTTTCTCAGCTGTTCCAGCCTTCATGATGCGTCATCCTTTCTTTGCGATATAGCGAAGGGGGCGTTCCGCCCCCTTCGCCAGTTTGCATGGAAATCAGTTTGCGGCGATCACTGCATCAAGTTCGCTGACAACATCGTCAACTGTCTTGCTGCCGTCCTTCAGACCGGCGTATTTAGCCTGAATTTCGCCCTCAAAGTCGCCGAATTCGTTGCCGAGGCCGAGCGCCTGATAGTCTGCCGCCATGCAGAGCTGGCAGGCGGAAACCAGAAGTTTTGCTTCGGGTGCGTCAACGCTGTCCATCAGCGTGGCGTAGTCCACGTTGGTGTTCGGCGCCATGCCGATGCCGAACGCGATGATCTTGTTGGCGATCTCTTCGCTCGTCATATACTTGATGAACTCGATGCAGGCTGCGGTCTGTGCGTCGGTCAGGCTGTTCGATACCACAAAGCCCGTGCCGCCGGACATCAGGGAAGCGCGCTTGCCGGATTCGTTCGTCGGGAAGTTGGCAGGCTTGATGTTCTCCGCGCCCGCCGCACAGTCTACGCTTCCGCCGGCATCCCAGACGCCGTTGAAGAGCATAGCGGTCTTGCCGTCAAAGAAGTCATTGCGGTACTGCTCGTCGTCGTCACCGCCAGGTCCAAAGTTCGCGGAGTCGATCTTCTGCAGAACCTTCTCCTGCATGAACGTCATGACCTCACGGAACGCGGGATCGTCAAACGATGCGACCTCTGCGCCCTGTGCATAGAATGCGCGGGTCGCTTCGTCCGCCTGGAAACGGCCAGCCGTCAGAATGTTGGTGGGCCAGCCTGCGTTCAGGCCGAACGGGGTAATACCTGCGTCAACAAGCTTGTCGACTGCTTCCTCAAAGTCCGCCCATGTGCTCCAGTCGGCGGGGACCTTCGCGCCAGCCTGCGCGAACAGCGCTTCGTTGTACCAGAAGCCAACAGCCTCGATCTGCTCACGAACAGAGTAGATCTTTCCATCCGCAGTCAGGTTCTGATCGTAGCAGACGCCTGCGCCTGCCTTGAAGCCTGCATCCTCATCCAGATACGGCTTCAGGTCAAGGATAAGACCGGCCGCGCTTGCGACGGGAACGATGTTCCAGCCGCCAAAGTCGGCGATGTCATAGAACTTGCCGCCGCTGATGTCGTTGAGCGCTGTGTTGTAGATACCCTCCGCGCCAGACTCGTCGGCGACGGCGACGAAGGTGAACTCATCCTTATGCATATCCGCAAAATCCTGATAGATCTGACGCATCTGCGCCGCTGCCGCCCATTCGGACTCATCATGGTAGTAACCGTGGACAAAGGTGATCGTGGGGAGCTCGGTGTTCTCCGGCTGCTCCGAAGGCTGCTCGGCAGGCTGCTCTGCCGGGGCCGGTTCGGTTGTCGTGGTCTGCTCCTGCTGGACAGGCGCAGTCTCCTGCTTGGCACATCCGGCAAACAGGCCGATGAGCAAAAGCGATGCCAGAAGAAGTGCAAGAATCTTTTTCATAGTACCCTCCATTTAGTTTTAAATTTGTCAGCCATGGATTTTGCAGGCTGAATCGATATATTCAGTCTATCCGGACGGTGAAAAAAACACCATAAAGCATTTTGCCTGATCGTTGCGTTTTTTTGATCTCCGGTGAAAAAGAAAGCGCCTCTGGATTGTGTAATTTCAACAATTCAGAGGCGCAGTGCGCTTCTCTTGATGTAATATTTTAATATGTTTGCGTTATTTTTACCTGTTTCCGCTCTATTGCTGCAAATCTGTTATGATGGAAACAATAGACCGCTGCACATCCTTTCCCCGCAGCAGCTCCTCCAGCAGCTGGTCCAGCTGGGCGCTTGATTTGGCGGGAAGGACGGAATAAAGCGTCAGGATCTGCCGATCCGCCTGCTTGCAGACCTGCACGGCGTCGGCCAGAACCGGCACCTGCTCGTGGATCCACGCATCGGAGATCTTGGGATTGCTCGGCGCCTGATGTGTTTTGGTGACGATCTGCTCCTGCACCTTCTCGCTGAGCATATATTTCAGGAACCGCACGCAGGCGTCGATCTGCCTTGCGGAGCCGTCGCTGCTGATGACATAGCCGGTTGCGGGATTGGCATACGCGGTCATTTCGCCGGAGGGGCCGGGAAACGCGGCATAGCGGATCTCCTGCTTTGTCGTCGTCTGGTCAAACTCTGTGTTGGCCCACACGCCGTCAATACAGATTGCGCTTTTGCCGTCAAAGAAATTCTGCCGGATATCCGGTGTGCTTCCGCGCTGCGTGTCATAGGACAGCGCGCGCAGGAGCTCCGATACCGCAAGCTCTGCGTCCTCCCGGCGGCATACAGACGCTTCCTTCTGCATAAAGGCAAGCGCCTGCTCTGACGCGCCAGCCAGTCTCGCGCCTAAAAAGAAGCCCATCTGGCTGACCTGCATCTGCAGCGGCACAGCGCCGGTCTGCGGCGCGATCTGCGCCAGTGCGTCACACGCAGCCCAGAATTCCTCCCACGTTCTCGGTGGCACGACTGTTCCTTCCGGCGTTCCGGTGTCGGTAATTCCCGCCTGCCGGAACAGCGACGCATTATACCAGTAGCCAATGTATTCTACCGCATCCGGGAGCGTATAGACCGCGCCGTCCGGCTCCTGCAGCGCCTGCAGGATCTGTGGACTGACATCCGAGGCAAACGTCGCGTCTTCCTTCAAATATGGCGTCAGATCCAGCGCCACGCCTTTCTTTTTGGCATTTGAAACATACTGTACGTTGCCGTTGGTGCTGATGATGCTCGGCGCTTTGTCGACCGCGAGCAGGTCTGCCGCCTTTTCCATGACGATCTCAAGATCCGGCGAGGTATCATAGACAATGTGAATATCCGGGTTTTCTGCCTCGAACGCGGCAAACAGCTCACGCATGCCGACATGGTCCGCCCCGCTTCCGCCCCAGCCGTGCATGAAGCTGATGGACACCGGCTCCGTTTCCGCTGCTGTAGAGCAGGCCGTCAGGAGAATGCACAGAAGCAGCGCACACAGAAGCAGTCTTTTTTTCATCATCACGATTCATCCCCTGTTCAGCTTTTTGTTCTTTTATGCTATCATAGCAGGAAGAACAGCAGAAAGGCAAGGATATTTTTATGCGGGAACGATGCAGAAACTGGATACGCACCCCATCGCTTCGCGGACAGCTGATCTGGCTGAGCGTCAGCTCGGTGCTGGTCACGCTGCTGATCAGCCTGCTGATCCTGGTGCTTCTGATCAGCAATGTCATGGGCCCGTTCGTCAACCGTGAGGCCGAATTTGCCATGCAGACCGTCAGCCAGAGCCTCTCCACAAAGACGCAGCTGCTGGAGGATATCCTGCTGCGCGTCTGTAAAAGCCCGCAGATGGCCGCCGAAGCATCCGATACCAGAAGCGAACAGTTCCGGAGCCTTGTCGATATTTATTCAGACAAGAACATCGTTGCGCCAGGTCTGCCGTTTGTGGAGATGGCATACTTTGTGGATATGCAGGAAGCATTCGATGTGGTCAGCTATCATGAAAATCTTTCAAACGAGCAGCTCCGGCTGGATGAAGACAATCTGGCACGCTATCAGGCATTTCGGGAAAGCGGCGCGGACGTACAGTGTACCGCGGGCGCGCTGTATTTGTACATCATCTTTACCGCCTATGACCGGTGGGCAGACCCGTTTGGCACGGTGATCTTCGTTGTCAACCAGTCCGCGGTCACGTCGATCATGGGAAAGCTTGCCGACTATCGGGGTGCGTTCTGGTACCTGTTTGACAAGGATGGAGCTGTGATCCTGTCGGAAAGCGCACTGCATCTGAACACGGAGGAGCAGCGTGAGCTGGCCGATGCCGGTCACGACGCCTGCTATACGCGAAAGCTTGACGGAAGCCGGTATCTTCTGTTCAGCGAAGCCTCCGGCATGGGGCTGCACTGTGCTGTCGGTGTTCCGTCGGTGCAGATCCTGCGGCTTCTATATCAGGTCGCCGCGCCGTATGTGATCGCCTGCGTTCTGCTTTTGCTTGCCGTCGCAGCGGTCATGTTCTTCGCTGTGATGCGGCGGCTGCGGCCGCTTCAGGAGATGACGCTCCAGCTCCGGCAGGTCGCGCAGCAGAATTTCAGCGTCAAGCTCCCGCAATACGATTGTCAGGAATTTTCCACCATGAGTCAGGCGTTCAACGCCATGACGGACACGATCGACCATCTGATCAACGACGTTTATGAGAAAAAGCTCGTCGCCATGGACAGCGAGCTTCGATTCCTGCAAAGTCAGGTCAACCCGCATTTCATGTATAACGTCCTGTGCAGCATCGCGCTCATGGCGCAGATGGATGGAAATACGGACATCCAGAAAATGGCGAGCAACTTTGCGGGGCTGACGCAGGCGCGGCTTTCCAGCGGAGGCGACATCAAGATCCCGCTGGCGCAGGAGCTGCAATACGCGAAATTTTATATAGAACTGCAGCAGATGCGCTTCGGCAATAAAATATCCTATCAGGTGTCCGTCTCGGACGAGACGCTGCTTTCCTGCCTTGTTCCGAAGCTCACGCTTGAGATGCTGGTGGAAAACGCGGTCGGACACGGCATCGAGCCAAAGGAGGGACCGGGGACTGTCCGGGTCTCCGTCGGCTGCTCCGAAAACGGGGCGCTGGAGCTTGTGGTCACGGACGACGGCGTCGGCTTTGCCGGACAAAACGGGGAGATCCGACTGCCGCTCGACCTGCCTGCCGTCGGAAGCCGCCACAACAGAGTCGCGCTGAACACGGTCTATCAGATGCTCAAGCACCTGTACGGCCCTGAATATGGGATCCGGATCACCAGCTTTGAAAACAGTGGGACGAAGGTCACAATCCTGCTTCCAAAGGAGGACAGTCAACATGTACAAAATTCTGATCGCGGACGACGAGGCGCTGATGCGCAAGGGCCTTTGCACACTGATTGACTGGGCAAAGCTCGGCTGCCAGATCGTCGGTACCGCCGAAAACGGTCTGCAGGCAAAGCAGGCCGTGCTCGACTATCAGCCGGACATTATCATCGCCGACATCAAAATGCCGGTCATGGACGGGTTGGAGCTTGCGCGGTGGGTCTGCGGCGCACAGCGGCAGATCCAGATCATTCTGCTGACCGCCTTTGCGGATTTTTCCTACGCGCAGCAGGCGATCCAGTACGGCGTCAGCGACTACGTTACAAAAACGGGAAATATGAATGACATCGTTGCCGCCGTTGAACGATGCAAGCAGAAGCTGGATCAGCAGCGGCTGCTCCATGTGGATGTTGGAAGCCGCATTTCGTCCATGCTCAGCGCAGTCCTGAGCGGTACGCTGCACCATGAGGCGGAGATACGTCAGCAGGCGGCAGCCCTTGGGCTGACCGCCTCCGGCTATGCCGTCGCAGTCGCGGATCTGCGCAGCGCAGAGGCCATGAACCCGTCTCCCATGCTTCGGGCAGGACTGGAAAAACTGTTTTACAGTCTGCTTCCGCCGGAGCAGCTGTATCTCTGCCCGCAGGGGCGGCATGAGCTGTATATGGTGTTTCCGGACTGCTCCGACACGCAGCTTCGCAGCTTCTGCTTCGACTGTGTTTCCACGGCAAGAAAACTGCTGGGAAAGACGCTGTATCTCGGTGTGAGCGAAAACAGCCGGCCGCTGTGTGAGCTGCAAGACGCGCTTGCGCAGGCACACCGCGCACTGCAGGATCGCTTCTATGATCAGCAGGAGGTTCATTTTTTCCGGCATGTGCAGACCCAGCGCGCACCGACGTACGCCGCGTACTTCACGACGCTCGGCAACGCGCTCAAAAGCGCCGATCTGCCGCAGGCGGAGACGGCTCTTGCGCATATTTTTGACACACAGCGCCGCCAGCATGCGCCCGAAGCGCAGGTCAAGGAGACGGCGATGATGGTCATGCACACCTGCCGCAGTACGCTCGAAGCGTTCGGCGCAGATCTGGACGCAGTGGATCTGGACCGGGCGGAGTGGAAGCGTCAGCTTCAGCAGCTGCAGTTCCATCAGGACTGTATCCGCCACCAGAAGCAGCTTGTGCACGCAGTCTGTCAGTATCTCGCGCTGCTCTCTACGGAGGGCGGCAATCTTCTGGCGGACGTGCAGAACTACATGGACATGCATTTCTGCGAGGCGCTGACGCTGAGCGAGCTGGCGGCTGCCGTGCACGTCAGCCCCGGCTATCTCAGCCGCTTCTTCCGTCAGAAGACCGGGCGGACGGTCATGGAAACGATCGCCGGAAAGAAGATCGAGTACGCCCGCCAGCTTCTGGACGAGGGAAATCTGAAGGTATTCGAGGTCGCGCAGCGCGTCGGCTTCGAGGACACCACCTATTTCAGCCATGTTTTCAAAAAATACACAGGGATGTCCGCCAAGGAATATCTGACGCAGGCCCAGCGCCGCAAGCGCGCGGCGGCGGAAAAAACGACCTGACATACACCAGCGGGGAGCCGACCGGCTCCCCGTTTTTTCGCTTTTTTGCCAAATCCGCCCCGCGCTTTTTATGCAGTTTATGCAATTAGAACAAAAGTGGTCAAAAAATCACAAGTGGACGTGAAAAAATCCCATGTTATTAGAACTTTATTTCATTTAGTATGGGAAACAGGATACCAGCCATTTTGGAAAAACAGATAAGTAAGGAGGATATGAAATGATAAAAGGAACCCGCTTTTTCAGCAGGCGCCTGCTTCCGCTTCTTTTGGCGGCTGTCATGCTGCTTGGAATGCTGCCGGCGCTGACGCTGCCGGTGCTGGCGGAAGAACCGCCTGCTTCGCAAAAATTGACAAACACAACAGATACAGAAGTTACCTATCAAGGTGCTGTTGGAACTGGACGCGCTCCATCACTGGTCGTCGATGGTGACACAAGCCATAATGACAATAAGTATTTTGTTGTTGGCAACGACCAGACTCAGGAAAAAAATGAAACGAATCCGGCGAATCCAACCTATTGGATTCAGCTGGATCTCGGCAAGAAATACAGTCTTACCGAAATGAAGCTGTTTGTTTATCACGGCCGTGCACTGAAAAATCTGGTCGTGCTGGCATCTGACAGCAGCACGTTTGACACCTACCGCATCATCTGGAACGCGGACAAAGAGAACTTCTTTGGCCTTGGTACTGGTGATAAGGAGCAGTTTCCGAATGCAACTGTAGCCGGGGATACTATCACATTGGCGGCACCGACAGAAGCACAGTATGTGCGCATCCTAAACAACGGGCATACCGCTGGCGCAGGACAGGGCGCACACTACTTTGAGATCGAGGTCTACGGCACGGAGCACACCGGCGGCGCGCCCGAGACTACGCTATATAATGTCGCGGCGGGCTGTAATGTAATTGTAAATAAATGGGGTGGTGGAAGTGACCGTCCAAACAGCTGGCTGACAGATGGCATTAAAGCCAACGCAAAATATATCGAGGTCTGCAAGGACAAAGCACAGGACATGAACGCCCCGTCCTATGCGCAGATCGACCTTGGCAACGAATATCCCGTCAGCAAGGTCAATTTCTGGAATTACTGGGAGGATGGCAGAACACTCAAGGATCTGCGCATCATCCTCAGCACGACCGAGGACTTCCAGACTGGAACTACAAAAGAGATCTATAACGATAACTGGCAAGCCACAGCGTCTGGATTGGAAGCGCCAGTGACGGATGATCCCTACAATGCGCGTTATGTCCGTATCTGGAATGACGGCCACGACAAGGGCGCGAAAATGGGCGGTCACTATATCGAGGTCGAGGTCTGGTCCTCTGAGAAACAGAAGGAGCCGCTTCCCGTACCTTATCAGTTCCGCGATGTGCTGACCATCCCGACCTATGAATATCAGGGCAAGTCACCCAATAACGTCACACACCCGGACGTGCTGGACTTCACGCTGGTGAACGGTGTGGGCGGCACGCCGCTTGGCACATGGGGTGGGCATCGCTTCTGGATGGCAGTCACGCCAAATCAGGAGGGCAATTCGCAGTTTGAGAATCCGTGCCTTGTATGGTCAGATGACGGAAAGATCTGGTCGGCGGAGGGAATTCCCAACCCGTTGAGCGTAGTTGAGAGAGAGCCAGACGGCACGCACAACTGCGACAACGACGTGATCTACGATCCTGTCAGCAACGAGCTCTGGGTCTATTACGTCTGGGAGCAGGATGCGCAGAATTATGGTCAAATCGGAACGAGCAATTTCAAGCCCTCTATTCTGCGCCGCATCCGCGTTGCGGCGACGCAGGGCGGCAGTGGTTTTACCTATGCTGTACAAAAGGACGCGGGACAGGGAAATCCTTACACCGATCTGGTGACATCAACCTATCACTACGATATGCAGTCGCCTGCCGTTGTCCGGCGTGATGCGAATACATGGCTGATGTGGTCGAACAACTCCGATCAGGGCGTTGCACCGACCGGATGGAACAATCAGAACGGCTTCGTTGAGCTTCGCCGCTCCACAAACGGTACAGAATGGGGCGAGGCGAAATCGCTCAAGCCCACGCTGGTGCTGCAAAACAGCTGGATTCCGTGGCATCTGGACGTTCAGTGGATCCCGAACGTCGGCGCAGATGGAAGCGGAGAATACTGGGCGTTGATTTGCGCGTATCCGAAAGGCGGCGGCTCCAACCATACAGATCTGTTCTTTGCCAAATCGGCGGACGGCGAACTATGGACGACTTATCCCAACCCCATTCTTTCGCCGCGCAGCGGGCAATGGGATCAGAACTTCATTTATCGCTCCAGCTTTACCTATGATGCGGACGGTAAGCTGAGCGTCTGGTACTCCGGCGGCAAGGAACAGCCCGGAAATCACTGGCGCATTGCCTATACGGAGTTTGAGAACTTCCTGACGGATACGCTCCCGACCTTGGGCGCGCCGTATACGCCGGGTACACCCACGCCGCCTCCCGCCGGCGAAGACGGATGGGTTCCGGTTCCGGCATCTGACGATACAAACATTCACTTTGACGGCGCATGGACCTATGAGGCACCCAACCGCTTTGCCGGTGCAGAGGGATCAACCGCGACGCTGTACTTCTATGGCTCTGGCATCCGCTACTATGCGCAGTATGAAACGAACTTCGGTGAGGTAGAGGTTCAGATCGACGATGGCACGCCTGAAACATATGATCTGCATCGCAATGCGCCGGGCGCGATGGACAACAAAATTCTCGAGAGGGAGCTTGAGGAAGGCTATCACAGAATCACCATTAAGCGCAAGCACGGCGGTGGTCTTGACAGCGGCGTCATCGACCTGAACAGATTCGAGGTTCGTTATGACACGTCTGCAACCATCAGTAACCATCTCTACGGTGTTTCTCCCACTGAGAAAACGCTCTGGGTAGACGATACCCTGCAAATCTCGGCGCTTGTGCCCTTCAACGCGACAGACAAGACCGTTACCTACACCAGCAGCGACCAGAACAAAGCAACTGTAACCGATACCGGCCTTGTGACTGCACTGACTGCCGGTGATGTCACGATCACGGTAAAAGCCGGTCAGTCAGAGAAGACTGTTGCGCTTACGATCCGTTCGCTGGAGGCGGGTGCGCTGCGTATGACGGTCGATGAGGACAATCCTCTGTTCCTGCACGGTCTTTACAAATATGATGGGACAGGCTATCCTGCGAATGGTCTTGCAGGTCCTCTGCAGGGCGGCAAGAGCATTCAGGGTTTCTGGACCGCACTGACCGGAACGGACGAAACAGGCTGGAAGGGCCCGACCGTCCAAGCAGGCAATAAGACCATCCATCATGCGATCCTGATCCATGCCAGCGGAACGGTTGAGGGCAGTGCGGCGAACAAGCAGTGGTATCTTGACCGCATTGCCGAGACGAAGAAAGACAACATTCCGTTCTTCCTGATGGTCTCCAACTCCCACACAGGAACGTTCCTGGATCTGGACTGGCTGGACGGCATCTATGAGCAGAATGAGAATATGATGGGTGTTGTCTTCTCGGAAAACCACAATGCCGGTATCAGCGAGAGAGACCGCCGCATCACCTATATGGATGCGCTTGTCAAGCAGGCCGCGAAATGGGGCGGCTATGTCATCAACTGTGACATGAACGACGCCCCGACGGACTCCGGCGTCAGCGACCATGGCGGCACGCTGGAATACTTCCTGAACAACGAAACGCTTTATCAGACGCTGAAAAAGTATTCTCAAAACTACATCCTGCTTGCCAAAACGACCAGTGCTTGGAGCAACGTTTCCTACAATTCGCATGAGAGCGTCGCCCTTGGTGCATGGCTGGACGGTCTGTGCGGCAACTGGGGCAGCCTGATCGACTCCTGGATGTGGTTCATTGAGGGATACGGCCCGCAGTGGGGCGCGAATACCTTCAGCGTTCAGGGCGGCCCGGAGGAATGCCGTGGCCCGGTCAGTATGCCGGAATTGCTGTTTGCCATGCGTATGGTGCAGCAGGCGCGCACAGGCGCAACAGTATTTACCTTTGAGCATCCCGATCATGCCGAAGCCGTCGGCGACAATGAGGGAGCAAAGACTTACTTTACGCCGAACTACAAGTACAGCATCGCCAAGGCCATGGAGTACATGCGCGACTATGCCATCCCGACCCGTGAACAGGTGATGCAGAATACGAAGGTGTTCTACGCATCGAGCGGCGGCACGCTCAATAAGCTTGGCTCAAATGCCGCCAACCGCCTGCTTGACCCGCTTTATGGCGACAGCGGTTCGTCCGGCCCCAACAAGGGTAAAAACAACGGAACGACCATGATGACCTACTCGACCGGTCGCTACGGTACGATCCCGTCTCTGCCCAAGCTGGCACAGGATCCGACCGGCAAGGATATTCTGCGCATGGCAGATGTTCAGGCACTCGGTGGGGCGGCTGGCATTCAGAACTACTTCAACGCCCGCTATCCGCAGCGCTATAACGGCACTGGCTATGCGCACTATGACGAGCTGACAAAGAGCTGGCTGACCTATAACAGCAACTGGTTCTTCGATACCCGTGAAAACAGTGCGCTGCACAGCAAGCAGAATGTATCGTTCCAGCTTACGCAGAATAGCTTCGGCGCGAATATCGAATTTGAGCCCTACTCCATGCTTCTTGTGGACGAGGCGCAGGCGGGCACACTCCAGTTCCGCTTCAATAACTACTGGGTCGACAAAAACCCGATCTGGGAAGGCTATGTGAAAGGAACGACTCCCACATGGGATTCCGACAACAACCGCCTGATGTATAACTACCTCAAGGACAGCTACGCACAGAACACCGCGCACGACGAAAGCACGTGGCGCAAAGCCACGATCACAATCTCCGGTCTTGGCGAGGAACCAACGCTGGCACCGACAAGCAGCCTTGCAGGACAGTCCAAACAGATTCAGACGGCGTTCGACGCTGCCGGTACATACACCATTACACTTGACGGCAACGGCTATCAGGAGTTCACGCTGACGAATCTTGTACCGGCGCAGGCTCCTGCCGAGAACTGGGTCTCCGTTCCTTCGCGCGTCAATGGCAACCAGCTTTCTCCGCATATCCAGTTTGAGGAAGGCTGGGTCGTCGACAAGCTCAACCAGGAGGATCCGTCTTCCTATACCAAGGGTGCACAGGCATCTCTGGTGTTCTATGGAACGGGTGTCCGCTATTTCGCCCAGAAGGATACTAACTTTGGCACTGCGATTGTCAGACTCTACCGGCATAATCCGAGCGGCGAGCCCATTTTGGTCGAGACGAGTGAGGTGGATCTGAATGGTGCAGCGGCTCCGGCGGTAAAGGTCTATGAAAAGACAGGCTTGACGCCTGATGTCTATCTGATCAGCGTTGAGCCGAAGGAAGGCTGGAATAACGCCGATAAAAATGTCATTGATCTTCAGAAATTCGAGGTCAATCAAACGGCGATTGAAACCGTGCCTACACGGGTCTGGTCTGTTGAAGCCGATCCGGCAAGCATTACGGTGGGTGGAACTTCGACGCTAAAGACACGGCTGAACTTCAACGCCGCCGTCACGGCTGTCAGCTATGCAGCCTCTCCGGGCGGAAAGGTCACCATTGATGGCAGCACCGTGACCGGCGCAGCCAGAGGAACCGTCACCATTACGGCCACCGCTGCGGGCAGCTCCAAAAAGACAACGCTTACCGTAACTGGCGGTACGGCTGGAAACTGGGTATATGTGGACAGCCACAGCGGCCAGATCCAGTACACCGGGAACTGGGTCGATGAAACCAGCACAAATCATTACGAAGGCAGCGCGAAGGAGGCCAATGACGCTCCCGGCGCTACTGCGAGTCTGACCTTTACCGGTACCGGCTTCCGTTGGATTGGTCAGATGGACAGCAATTATGGTCGCGCATGGATCTATGTTGACGACGTGTTGGTCGCGATTGGAAATGCAAACAGCAGCACAAATCCGTATCAGTTCACGATTCTGGAGCTGCACGGACTGGAAAACAAACAGCACACGGTTCGCCTGGAGGCGGAGAGCAATGCCCCGGTCCAGGTCGATGCCTTTGCGTATTACACCGGTACGAATCTGGATGAAACCGTCTCCTCTGTCGCGCTGGAGCCCAGCGGTCTCATTCGCCTTGGAGACGGGGAATCGAAGCCTGTTCTTGCAATGGCAATGAACGCTGAACGTGTTGTAGTTTTCCGCGATGATTTTAGATTTACACTGGAAAACGACACAATTGCCGGTCTTTCCGGCGACGGCAAGACGCAGAAAACTGTCACCGGTAAAATGGCGGGACGCACCAGACTGCACGTTACGCTTCCTGAGTTGAACGACAAGTCTGCTACGGCAGAAATTGTCGTTACTTCCACAGAGCCGGCAACCACGCCGCGTATGCTGGTCGATGCGGAGCATCCGCTGCTGCTTGTGTCGCTGTATGCAAATACAAAGCATCCGGCATGGTGGGATAATTCCGGAATTCCCGGCGTTCCGATGCAGGGCCACAACACAATGGAAGGCGTATGGAGGCTGATTCCAGAGGATCTCAAGCCTTACACGGCAATCCAGCTTCATGCCGACGACTATCTCGGCCACGCATGGGAGGGAGGCACTGGCAATAAGGAGAATCTCCAGAAGTTCTATGAGTACCATGTTGCGATCGCACAGGAGAAGGGCATTAACATTTACCTGACACTGATGACCGGCGGTGTTCCGATCAACACGTTCCGCAATCTGATCGATATGGACTGGCTGAACAATTTGATCGATAACAATTCCTGCATCAAGGGCGTTGTCTTTGCCGAAAACCATCATAATGGAGATACGGGTGCCGTCGCACAGCTGACAGCAGAATACCTTGAACTCTTCTCCTCCAAGGGCATCTATCTGGTTCTGACCGACATTGACGATGCAAACCACCGGATGGAAAAATGGTTTGAGAATGATACGCTGTTTAAGACTGCGCAGAAGCATCATAAGTATCTTGTCATCAACTCTAAGAGCACCTCCAGCAGCGGCTACAATACGGTGCGCAGCTTCGCGCTTGGCACATGGCTGAGTGGCCTTGCAGACAACTGGGGCGCGCTGACCGATGCGTGGGCGTGGTACGAAATCCGCTACCACAAGCTCTTCGAGCCGGTCATGAATACCACCTATGAAGACGTGCGCCGCGTTTATACCTTCCCTGAAACGCTGTTTGCCATGAATATGCTCCAATCCTACGTCAATGGCGGCACGGTATTCAACGCCGAGCATCCCTTCTACTGCACCGGTGTCTATGATGAGGCATCCTGGGTTCTCAAGGAGTCAATCATCCCAACAATGCGCTATATGATCGCAAATCCCGCTGCAACGCGCGAGCAGGTTAAGGGTGAAATCAAAGCCGTCTATCATACGGACAGCTATCTTCCGACGAACTTTGCTGAAGGATTGTACGGTACAGCGCAGGACAACAATCTCCTGCAAACGAGCGGCCGGTACCGCACACTGCCCGTTCTGTCCAGTAAACTGTCTGATGCAGAGGCTTCCGCGTTCGGCAGGGTGCTGAAAAGCGCAGATCTGGCAGATAAGATAAATATTCTGAATGCGCAGTATCCAGAACTTTCCACAGGCGACGCCTTTGTGGAGACACTCCTGGGCGGCGGAGCAGGACAGACCGGCAGACGGCTTCTCATTATGAATAGTCTCTTTAATGAAAACAAGAATCAGTCTGCTACGCTCACTCCCACAGACGCGACATTCGCAACCAGTATGGGCTTTACTCTGACGCCACATACCTATTTGATTGCGCATGAGACGGCTGACAGCATTAAGATCGATCTCAACAACTTCCGCACGGACAAGGACGAACTTTGGGTTCCCGGCGAAAGCGAGAATCCGGACTGGACAAGCTTCGGGAACGACTGGAACGGCGATCATAAGGACTATGTACAGGACTATATGAAATACCATATTTCCAATCCCAAGCTTGATAAGGACCGCGATCTCCGGAGCACGGTGATCACGCTGCACACCGGAGAACGGCCGACCGCAGTTGTCACCAGAAATGGCGGCAGTACAAAACTCGCCGATGATAACTTCTACACGGAAACGTATGAAAACGGCATCTACACACTGACCATCACGCACAACGGACAGGTCAATGTGACGATCCGGAAGGGCGGCGCGGAGCCAACCCCAACAGTGACCGACTTCCGGCTCACGACAGATCCCTCGCCGCTGACCTCTGCGGGCGGCAAGGCAATGCTGACCCTTACCGGAACGAATCTGCCGGATGGCACGAAGTTCTATTGGGGCACAAACCAGAATGCACTGACTGCCGTCGATACAACAGTCACGGCTGACGCCCGCAGCGCGACGGTCGATCTCCCGGCGAATACCGGCGAAAACGCTGTGACCTACTACTTCCGTTACAGTCTGGACGGAACGACGCTCGCGGGAGAGCTGACCGCAACAGTTCCCGGCACGGGCGGCGGCACACAGCCCACTGAGCCGTCGGTGACGGACTATAGCGTAGCGCCCACGGAGCTTCCCTCCAACGGCGGCATGATCACGGTCACGCTCACCGGCACGAACCTGCAAAATGGCATTCAGATCAAGGCTGGCACGATCACTGCGCAGACGAGTGGCGATGCAGCGGAGCAAACGGCAACCCTGACTCTGCCTGCTAATTACAGCAGCAGCTCCGTCAACTATACGGTGCAGTACAGTCTGAACGGAACGGACTGGTTTGGCGGCAAAACTGTCCGTGTTTCCGGCCACTATACGCCGCCAGTCGGTCCTGTCACGCCGTCTGTGCCGACCAAACCCGGCGTTCCGGAAAGAGATCCTTTCCCGTTCACCGATGTCTCCAGAAGCAGCTGGTATTATGACAGTGTCCGCGCCGCATGGGAAAAGGATCTGATCGACGGTGTAACGAGAACGCTCTATAAGCCGGATGACACGCTCACCGTTGCACAGGCTATCAAGCTGTCCGCCGCACTGCACCAGATGCTGAACAACAACGGAAAGGTCACACTGCGCAATGGCTCTCCGTACTGGTACAGCAGCTATGTCAGCTACGCGGTAGATAACGGGATCATTGAAAAGATGTATCTGGATTATGCGCCTGCGCAGATGAATACCCCCGTCAAGCGCAATGAATTTGTCCACATTTTCTATGGCGCGATAAGCGACTACCGGCAGATCAATACCGTCGCGGATAACAAGATCCCGGACGTCATAACAACGGATACTTACGCATTGGAGATCTATACGTTCTACCGCGCGGGCATTCTGACCGGTTCTGACAAAAACGGCACCTTCTATCCGACGAACGACATCAAGCGGAGCGAGGTCGCGGCAATCCTCAGCCGCATGTATGACAAAACAGCCCGCAAGACTGTCTCACTTCCGTAAAAACGCAAGTTTCCCCCTGCTTTGGCGCATCCGGTTCGACCGGATGCGCCTTCTTTTTCAGTATGCTCCTTGCCTGATTGGGAAATTGGACATACAAAACGCCTTTCTCGCGATTTCCTGTTCAAAAAAAGAAGCAATTGTGCGCACATTCAGCATGATTTGCAATATTTTAGGCAGGATATTGCATTGCTGGCGTGCACTCCATGTCATATAATTGAGAACATGTAAGCCAGACATTTGCCGCACGGCAACAGAAAGAAAGGAGATCCTTCATGCACAAAAGCACAACGAGCAAGCGAAAACTGCCGGATACATGGCTGGTCGTTTTTTTCATATTGGTCGTGATCGCGATTCTGACGTGGATCGTTCCCTCCGGTTCGTTTGACTATGAAACAATAGATATAGACGGCACTGCAAGAAAGGTCGCAATTGCTGGAAGTTACCATGAGATCAGCAAATCTGAAGTATCCGCCACTGGACTTCTCGGACTGTTTGCTTCTTTGTATGAGGGCTGCGTCAGCGCGGCGGACATTATTTTTGTGATCATGACCTGCGCCGCGACATTCGGTGTCATTGTCAAAACCGGCGCTTTCCACGCATTTATCGGTCGCGTGGTGCAAAAAAACGGTAGCCGCTCGCTGATCCTGATCCCTGTTCTGATGCTCGTCTTTGGCCTGGGAGGTTCTCTTTTTGGAATGCTCAGCGAGTTTTACGGGTTCTACCCGTTGATCGTCGGACTAATGATGGCTCTTGGATATGACGCGATGACGGGATTTGCCACGATCGCGCTCGGAGAATATATCGGGTTTATGGCCGCGACGCTGAACCCGTATACCGTAGCCGTTGCGCAGTCCATTGCCGGTGTGCAGCTATATTCTGGCATCGGTTACCGCGCAGTCTGCTTTGTCGTGCTGATGGGAGCAGCAGTGGCATATCTGATGCTGTATGCACGCAAGGTGCGCCGGAAGCCGGAGCTTTCGGTGGTTTATGGAGATTCGTGTACGCACTCGTTTGAACGCAGTCAATTAGACTCGTACACATTTACATGGCGACATACGCTGATTCTTCTGGATGTGCTTTCCACATTGGTCATCCTGATGATGGGAATGATCCGCTGGAAGTGGGGCTATAAAGAACTCTGCGGATTGTTCATTATCATGTCTGCCGTGGCCGCGCTGATCGATAAGTGGTCGCCAAACGACTATTGTCAGGAGATGCTTGCCGGTATCAGGAGCGTTGTGTGGGGCTGCATTCTGACCGGCCTTGCCAAGGGCATCATTGTCATTATGAATCACGCGCAGATCATGGACACCATCATCTATGCGCTTGGAAATCTTCTGGAAAAAGCGCCCTCTGCAATTTCAGCACAGCTCATGCTGGTGGCGCACACGTTGATCAACTTCCTGATCCCGTCTGGATCCGGTCAGGCCGCCGCTACCATGCCTATCATGGCGCCATTGGCCGACGTGCTGGGCGTCAGTCGTCAGGTGGCCTGCCTGACGTTCCAATTCGGCGATGGTTTGAGCAACCTGTTATGGCCAACCTGCGGTATTGTGATCATTTGCGGGCTGGGTGATGTACACTATGACCGCTGGCTGAAATGGTTCGGAAAGCTTTTCCTGATCCTGTTTGCCGCACAGATGGTGTTGGTCGAAATCGCCGTGCTGACAGGTTTTTAACGGGAGAAAACTATGAATTATATTCGAGAAGCCATTACACAGCAACACATCGGGGAAGAGGCCATTGCGTTGCGGCGACACCTGCACGCCCATCCGGATCTATCCGAGCAGGAGTTTCCGACGATGGAATTGGTATGTGAGCATTTAGATGCGGCGGGCATTCCATACAAGAGGAATGTGGCAGAAAGTGGCGTCGTAGGGCTGATTAAAGGAGCTTTCCCCGGTCCGGTAATTGCGCTGCGGGCGGACATGGATGCGCTTCCGATACAGGAAGATCATCCGGACGCGCCATATTGCTCGAAGACAGCGGGTGTGATGCATGCCTGCGGTCACGACGCGCATACGGCGATCCTTTTGGGAACGGCAAAGCTGCTCCAGTCCATGCGCGAATCCCTGCATGGCTCCGCCAAGCTTTTATTCCAGCCGGCAGAGGAGACCATTGGCGGCGCAGCGCGCATGATCGCACAGGGCTGCCTTGAAAGCCCACATGTAGACTCCGTGCTTGGACTGCACGTTGCGGGCGATCTGCCCGCCGGACAGATCGGGCTGAAATACGGAAAAATGTATGCAGCTTCTGATATGCTGACGCTTAAGGTCTATGGAACGTCCTGTCACGGTGCACATCCGAACGAGGGCGTGGATGCAATCCTGATCGCGGCACAGATTCTGACGGCAGTACAGTCGCTGATTAGCCGAAACATCAGTCCTACCGATTCCGCTGTATGTTCCTTCGGATCCATTCACGGCGGAACTGTGCGAAATCAAATTGCTGATTACGTTGAATTGTCCGGCATTATTCGAACACTTACGCCGGAAACACGTCTGTTTGCCAGAAAACGCGTCCGCGAAATTTGTGAGCAGACTGCAAGCATGATGGGTGGACGAGCAGAGCTGATTGTCGAGCCGAGCTACTCTCCGCTGATCAACAATGACCGTATGGTTGATTTGGTTCGTAATGTAGCGTGCGCACAGTTTGGCTCAGACAAGGTGATCCTGCGGGACGTGCCATCGTTGGGGGTGGAGGATTTTGCGTATTTTGCCGCAGAACGTCCAAGTTGCTTCTTCCATCTGGGGTGTGCGCATCCAGAAGAAAAGCGACGCATCGGACACAGCTGTTTCTTTGACATCGATGAGCGATGTATTCCGATCGGGATCGAGTTGTATATTGCCAGCGTCTTGCGCTTTTTACAACACGGCAACAGCGACGTAGCCGGTATCGTGTAGTCAATTAAAAAGCCCCGGCTCGGTATTCCGAGTCGGGGCTGCCATTTGTCCATCAAAAATCCATGTCAAGCCGCTTTCCGAAATCGCAGGCCGTTTGCCCTTACGGACAGCTCCTGCGACAAAAGGCGCAGCGTTTCAAATTCGTCGTCGAGGCCGTCAAGCTCCCGGCGAAGAATTTCTTCATAGTGCTGTTTCTTCTGCTCCAGCGTGGCAATCTTGTTGACCCACCGCTCCATGACGCTGGGGCTGCGGCTGCCACTCTGGATGAGATAGTCGGCCTTCTCCTGATACAGCGCGATCTCCTTCTTGACGGCGGAATAAAATTCCTCCGTCATTTTGTCGCGCTGCTTGGCATCGTCAATGATGTAGAAGCTGTTGACGCTCAAAGCGTTGTCATTCTGGTTTATCGCGCTGAGTTGCTCAATGAACGTCTCAAACGTATCCACTTTGTCCATGTGCTGACGCGGGATAAAATACAGATGTCCAGTCGAGCTGACCTTGGTGGCCTCCAGCATCCGCAGATATAGTACCGATGTAAGAAGCATTGCTGCAATACGTTTCATGGCCATTCTTTTTCCATCTCCTTATTGTTCGCGGATAACAGGTGGCTGCCAGCTATCCAGTGCTGTCATATCCGGTACATAGATCCGCATGAACAGATGAAATTCCCCGTCGGAAACAGGCAGCCAGTTAGAGGTGTCTTCCGGTGCATCCTTGGACAGGATAATATCCAATGTGCCGTCCGCATTCAGCTTGAAGTCGGAGCGGTCGTTGATGCAGTAGCGGTCGATGGAATTGTCAATGAGGAAATCATCCTCTCCGTAGGCGGTCACGGACCAGAAGCCGCCCTCCAGCGTGGGAGGAAGGGTTTCAAAGTGGAGCGTATACTTCTTTTCTCCGGTCAGCGCTGCGCCGGTCTCATCCACCGCTGTCTTGGGATAGATCGCCACGTCCACGGTGTTGGCGCCAAGCCCCACCAGCGCTACCATCGCGCGGTAGGTATACTCCGTGCCGAAGTCGCCGATGGGCTTGCCGTAATAGATCCACTGACCGAGTTTTTGCGCATACTTCGCGCCGTCGGCGGCAAGCGTGGCGCGAAGCCCCTGAAGCATCTGCGTCCAGCGCTCGGCAGCTCCTTCGCCCAGGAGGGCGGCGTCGAAGGTCTTACCCGCGCCCACGTTGATGGCGGAGAGTTTCTTCAGCAGTTCCTCATCCGCATCGGCGGGCGGGTTGACCTGCATCAGAGCGTTCGCCGTATTGAAAAACTCTGCTGGCGTCATGGAAAGCACCTTGTTCACGGGAACAAAGTCATTTTCCTCTTTATAAGCTCCCTGCGGTGCGGTATACTCGCCTCCCTGTACATAAGCCGAAAGAGGCAGGAGCTGCATCTGCTCCTGAATGGCATAGACATTGGGCAGATCCTCGTTCCCGGACAGCACCGTGCGGGTGATCGACCACATCGTTGCGGTGGGCACGTCCACGCGCGTCACACCGTCGGGCAGCTCGCCCTCCCAGCCGGGAAGCGCGATGGCATAAGCACCCGCCTTGTCCAGCACGGCGGCGGTGTTCGTCCACGCATCCAGAAGCTGCACATTGCAGAAGCGATCCGTTTCCGGCAGGACGTAGACCATAGGCTCTGTGCTGATGTCAAGCCATGCCTGCGAATAGATGGTATCGACGTTCGGCGTCACGACGGTGCGGAAAGAGGCGTCCGCCAGCTTTTTTGCATGGTTGAACTGATTGATGGGCGCACGGCCAGTCATGGTCCCGTCCGTATTGGTCGATAATGTTTTGGTTGCGTCGGTCAGCACCAGCGGGAACGCATAGATGTATGCCTCGCTGACCGTTTCCCACACGGTTTCAGTATCCGGTGTATCCGGCTGCGTTTTTTTGGCAGAGCAGGCGGAAAGAAGCCCGCAGGAAAGCAGCGTAAGCAGCGATAGTAGAATTGCAAATATCTTTTTCATGTTGTCCTCCTATGATTCTTTTCTGTTTTTGGTCATCTCCTCGGAAGGGTTTGTGCGTATGGATTGACTATGAAGTCGTTTGTGATTTTCTCTTTATGGTAAACTATCGATTATTCCGCCCCTTTCTTTCCGCAAGCCTTGAAAGCTCTTTTTTGACCGCTTCGATTTGTGGGTCAAACAGCGCTCGCTCGGCAAAGATCATATAATTGTTGATGGCGAGGATCGACAGATGAACGAACGGCGCAACCTCTTCGTCGGTGCAGCCGAGGATCTCCGCAATCCTGCCCGTGTAATAAGGGTATCTTGCCGCAAGCCGCACAAGGGAAGGCTTTACCTTTTCTCCGTATTCGCGCGACACACATACGCTGACCAGAAAGCGCATGGTAGGCGACATTTTATCCGCCAGCTCACCGAGATGATCCATCATGCTTTTGATGTCACTAATATCTTCAAGCACGATGGCAAACGCGGCTTTTTCAATTCGACTGATCGCTTCCTCGGCGCAGGCAAGAACGATTTCCTCTTTGGTGGAGAAGTAATAGTAGATGCCGCCGTTTTGCAGCTTTGCCGCCTTACAGAGGTCCTTTGTCGTGGCAACGGTCAGCCCCTTTTCGACAAAGCAGTCAAGGCAGACGCCTACAAGCTCCTGTCTCTTTTCGGCTTTCTTTTCTTCCCGCAAAACACAATCCCCCCATTTCTGTGCATTATCCAGTGTTTCTTATAATAAGATATCAGACTTCGCAAAATAAATCAAGCGATTGCTTGAATAATAATTATAAATTTTTAGGATCACATTGCTTGATCAAACATCACAACAACCTCACTTGGCGGCTTTGCCTCCGGTAAGCTCTGTATGTGCCGAGTCGCCGTCTTTGCAAAGATGTTGGACTTTGTCGTATCCCAATCTGCAAGTTTTACGATCTCCGCTGTGCCATTCTCAAGATCAAACCGCAGCTCACCCCATCCGCCGTCGTTGTCTGCCTGATACAGGTAGACAGCGGCGGCTATTTTTTGTTCTTCTTCGTGCTTTTCACCTGTTTCAAGGTCACGGTATGCACCATGCCGCTCTCCAGGAGCTTCAGGCGTAGCTTGTCCAAAGCGCGGCGGTATGCAGACTTTGATGATCCACGACTTTCGCCGAATCTGCTATCCGGCTAAAGCTGGAACGAAAGTGGTCCAACCGGTACCGCCCCGCAGTGCGGCATCATTTTCATCTGAGAGGGTGAACAAGTAAACGGGCTGGTGGAATCCCTTGCTGTCGGTCATATATTCGAGCTTACAGTCAGTGACTCGCACTTGCCGTGGGGACAAATAGTTGAACATGGGCACATCACGCCAAGAGAACTGCCCAGCACAAAGACGCTCATACGCCTCTTGGGAAGAGATAACTGCAGCATTTCCATGAAGGGTGCTGACAGAAAGATGGTTGTCTACCTTGTAGAGGATACCGCCCTCTGCCACCCAGCAGACCAATTCACCATTGGTAAGCACATCGTCCTCTACTACACATTCTGCCCGAAAAGCGTACCTTCCCGCGCTCTCGTCCGCGGTGACAAAACTGGCCGCATCGGGGATCTCGACGCCCAGCTTGTCCAGAACGGCACGAAGGTCGTCCTCTGTGATCGCTCCACCCTTTTCGCTGTATCGTTGTTTACTGTCCACGCGATAATCCGTGTACTCGTAGGAGTGATCATTGTAACACACCCACAAGGCATAGGTGCGGTGGTCAGAGTAGAAAGCTATGCTGTCATAGTAATCTACATCGGGAGTACCGAGTCGAATTTCCGCTCCCTGTCGCCCAACAAATTCTGACGCAAAGGCATCGCAGTCCTTCCTTGTGAACGGCTCCGTCCGGTACACTCCGGACGGTCCGGGCGCATTGGACAAAGAACATTCCTGCACCCATTCGATTTCCTTGGTCTTCGCGTTGTAGATCGGACCGTCCGCAAGGTTGCCATAGGGCCGGAAATGATAGGTGAGGAACACACCGGCCAGAGCAGCGATGGACAGAACGGGAAAAATAACATAGACTCCGGCGGTTTTCCACTGTTTCCTCACCAAGCTGACGAACAGCATACAAAAGCAGTACCCCAGTATGGCCCCCAAAACATTGCATATCAGATCGTCCACATCGGCCTGTCCACGACCAAGGACATACTGAAGCAGCTCAATCACAAGAGATGTGCCGACCCCGGCGGTCAGCATCCAAAACCACCGTCGGAAACGCTTTACCGCAAGAGGAAGCAGTACGCCCAGTGGAAGGAACATGGCGATGTTCAGCAAAGGGTTTAGCCAAATTTGCAGGGTAAAGTTATTCCACGCCTCCCAAAACGCCAAAAAGGGAAGGAGCTGGACGCCCGTTCGCATACCATCCATACGGTTCATTAAAGTGATGGCAGCAAGCCCACCCAAGTAGCACAACAGAAGGAGAAAGGCGACAGCTTGCCCTTTCGGAAAACATTTTCCTTCTCGACGGCACTTCAGATTCAGCATAACAAGAATTACTGCACCTGCCGCCAAGCCGATCAAAGCGAGGGGAATTGCATTTCGAAAAAAATAAAAAATGGTTCCGATAAAATCATGCACGGTAATCCTTCTCCCTTCAATAAAATCGTATGCGAGCGAAGAAGCACGCCGAAAGGCGCACAACGCCGCCGCCTGTGAGGATGCGAAACAGGTGGATATTTAGTTGTGTCGCAAAGGCATTATATCATATTCTATCTGGCAAAAAAAGAGTGAGGGTAAGATAATACGATTTAAGAGTACAGATTATTGGATGGAAAGTCGAGATTTGCGTTGCAAATCAAACACAAGCTGTTGTCAGTATGGTCCAGAGCAGTCTGCGAAGTGCTCCGCTGCTCCGGACTCCGTAATGGGACTACGCAGCGCTTCGGCACTGCGGCGCAGGAGGAAACTGCATCCGCATGTGCGGACGCAGCTCCCTCCTGCTTTTTCGCTCACAGCTTATTCATTATTCAGTTTTTGCGTGACCTCATGCACAGTGAACGAATTGTGCCTCGTTGCATTTCAGTAGCGGAGTGATGTTTTTATCAAATATAGACGCAAAAAAGCAGCAGATCTTTTTCAAGACTTATTGTTTATGTGCCGATGTGATAGGCAACAGTTATTTGGCTGTAAGAGACGGCGATAGAAAGATTTGCTTCTTTAAGGTATAATGTTTATAAGAATATCCCCTTTGAAAACTGAAAAAGTGCCAACTCTACGATTCATAGGTTTCGATTCTAAGTGCTTTTTGATAAAATATAGCTAACAGGGGGCAAGAATATGGACAAAAATATAACAGGTCGCTTTATTGCCGAACTCAGAAAACAAAAGGGTTTTACACAAAAAGAATTGGCCGAAAAGCTTATGGTAACAGATAAAGCAATTTCACGATGGGAAACAGGAAAAGGACTTCCTGACACTTCATTGTTAAAACCGCTTGGAGATGTTTTAGGCGTTTCCATCACTGAATTGCTCTCTGGAAAAAGGATAGAGGAGGTTGATATGAAAGAACAAGCTGACAATATTATTTTGGAGTCTCTGAATTATTCAAAGCGTATGCTTGCAAGTGTAATAAGTGTAATCATTTTCATTATTGGCATCGCTTTCATAATTTCACCGCTATTTTTGGTAAGTCAAAGTTATATCTGGACACTGGGTCTTATCATTGTTGCAATAGCAATTCTTTACATCTACACACGAAAGAAGAGGGATTCAATGAAAGCAACGAATAGAGCCTATCATCTGTCCGCTCTTGCGTTACAGGGTATAGCGTTAATTTTAGAGATACTACCGATTGGTGCTGTCATGGTGTTCGCGACAAGTCCAACCACACAAACTATTGAAGTGTATTCATATTTCAGTCTGCTCCCCGTAGGGTATGCGAATTTCACACCGCTGTTGACAGGAATCCTCACAATTTTGATTATCCTGCTTGGTGCAATTGCCTTGTTCAAATTTGACAACGCTGCCAGCCTCAGAAAAGCCATGTTTGTTTGCAGCGTCATCTCACTACTGCTTTCGATTGTTCCGTTATTCCTATTCGGAACGGTTGGAATGACAGCTGCAAGTTATGCGGTTTCTTGTGCAATCCTCTTGTCGATCTGCCTGCAAGCTGTAGCCAATCGAAAGGAATAGTTCGTGCTTGGTGAACGACACAAGCGGTATTTATGACTTCCGCAAGTGAGGTGCAGTCAGACCGCAATAGGCCGTATATGAGCTTGCAGCGATTCTTATATCATCGGGCAGATATGCTTCAGCCGATTCCGCCGGAAGCTCTGCCGGCCTTTCAGGATACACCCGTCTTCTCAAGCCGATATGGCTGGGCAATGGTGAACGCGATAGAAGGAGAGCTTCTCTTTGCAAGCGGGATGCGTCTGTCGCTGGCAGATGCAGCCGAAGTGTATGTTCTGCCTCCGGCCTTTGCAACACCCGGCGCGGCAGTAACCATGCCGTTGAGAAGGGACGAGCTTACCGGGTACGACTGCGTATGGGTAGAGCCAATCTCCATGGACGCCGCCCTGCGAGATGAGCTTCGCGGCTGGTATCATATTAAAAGACGCTTTGTGGAAAACGAGGTGGGGCAACGCTTCTACTTTGATTTTTACAGCGCAAAATGGCTTGCCTTTGCAAACGGACCGGGAAATATATGAATGAGGTCCATCTTGATGCGCGAAGTGAAATCAGAATAAAAACGTCCGCCCGTTTCTGCCCTTGAGGCGTGGAGCGGGCTTTCGTTCATTTTCCGGATTGGTCTCGCTGCACTTTTGTGACACTTTCCATGCACTTTTGCGGGGGAACTCCGAGGCCGCTTCTGGTATGATGCAGTCAAGGTTGATACACAACCACAACATACTTCAAAAAGGAGCGTAACATACCATGAAAAAGAAAACGATTTGGAGCCTTGTATTGGCACTTGCGTTGACGGTAACAGCCATCGGAACGGCAACCTCCGCCTTTGCCGCCACACCCGCGCCAATGGAGACTGTTACTAAAATTGCCACCGAGAACGAGGACGCCATCTGGGAGCAGATCGAGGCGGTGGAAGAGAAGAGCGATGCCATCTTCCAAAGAAACGCGGCGCTGTGGGAAAAGCTGGACGAAATCTGCAACGCCCTGCCCGACGACTACGACTTCACAAACTTTGACGAAGCAGCGTTTATCCGCAGCACCAACGCCCTGACGGAAGCGGAGAAGGAAACGCTTCTGGCGGACATCAAGGAGCTGAACGAGCTGGACGCCCAAATGGAGGCACTGTACGCTCAGCTGCCCGACTGCGACAATATGCCGCTTTACGAGAAGGCACTGGAAAAGGCCGACCCCAAGGTGCTGGATGAGATCGACACCCTGGAGCAGGAGTATGACCGCGTCTGCGAAAAGCACGCCGACCTGTGGGACAAGGTAGATGAAGCGTACTTTGATCTGCCGGACGACTACGACTTCGACAACTACGATGAGGCAGCCTTCATCCGCAGCCTGAGCTTCCTGACCGACGCGGAAAAGGACGCGCTGATCGCCGACTACAACCGTCTTACGGAGATCGACAGCCGGCTGTGCGAGCTGTACAATTCCATCTGGGGCAACACCGGCTGCGAAAGCGGCATCTGCCCCCTTTGACGGAAAGGCGGTTTTCTGATAGTATAAAATCAACATCATGCCGATGCTGCGCCCACGCGCAGCATTTGGCGCTGCTTTCAAGGAGGACGCATGGGACATTCCATCTATTTGGCGGACGATGAAAAGAGCATCCGGGAGCTGCTCCATAGTTTCCTCGCAAGCGACGGCTATACCGTGCGCTCCTTTGAAAGCGGCGACGCGCTGCTGGAGGCGTTTCGTCAGGAGCCTGCGGAGCTTGTGATCCTGGACATCATGATGCCCGGCACAGACGGACTTGCCGTGTGCCGGGAGCTTCGCTCTGTTTCCGATATTCCCATTATCCTGCTTACGGCCAAGGACAGCGAGCTGGACTACGTCATGGGCATCAGCCAGGGCAGCGACGATTATCTCACCAAGCCCTTCCGTCCAACGATATTACTGATGAAGGTGAAGGCGCTGCTGCGCCGTGTGGAGATGGACAGGGGGAAAATGGCGGCAGCAGAGGATGAGCTGCGCTACGGGGATATCCGCTATTCCGCTACGGAAAACGCCGTCTTTTGCGGAAGCACGATCGTGGCGCTGACCCAGACCGAGCTGCGGCTGCTCAGCTATATGATGAAGCAGCCGGAAAAGGCCTATTCCCGCGAGGAGCTGCTCAGCGCGGTATGGGGCTTTGATTCGGAGGTGGAGACCCGCGTGACCGACGAAACTCTGCGCCGTATCCGGAAAAAGCTGCTGCAAGCGGGCAGCACCGTCAGCGTAAGCACCATATGGGGCTTTGGTTATAAGCTGAAGGGGGCAGAGCGCACATGAAAAACATCAAGCTGCGGATCGTGTACCTGATCCTTTGCTCGGCTCTGCTGCTCTTTGCACTGTTCATGCTGGCGGTGAACCTCATCATACCCGCACACTTTGTGCGTGAGGCAAAAAAGGCGCTCATCAGCGAGGCACAGTACCAGAACCGCACCATCCCCTATACCGACGATGGATCCTTTTTTGACGATGAATGGAATGACACGGAGGAGCACTTCCTTACGCCAAGCATCGTAT